>Ga0209098_1000012_pt1 | contig 225273 bp, 139 predicted proteins | sample AD_JPNHW1_MetaG_FD_184429 | JGI IMG/M metagenome (GOLD analysis project Ga0209098, IMG submission 184429) | Active sludge microbial communities of municipal wastewater-treating anaerobic digesters from Japan - AD_JPNHW1_MetaG (SPAdes) (version 2) | ecosystem: Engineered > Bioreactor >... | reverse complement strand
CGCGGGTGTGCCTTCTCTCGTCGTAGCAGGCAAGTATCCGTTTGCGGATGTCGAGGGATAACGTTTTCATGCCAACAGTATGGCATAATCGGCGCCAATTGGCTACATATTTAATTAAATTGCTCTAGAGACGCGAGCCCGCAGGGCACAAGCCTGTGACGCCGCCGATTAACACGGACTCTTATTGAACCAGTATAGCACGCCTGGCCAGCCAAATGTTCGCAAAAAAAGAATTCTATTCTTATGGTGTTTTTACGGTTCAGGCGGCTCGCCCGAATATGGTACGGTATATGTGCATCCCTCGCTTCGCGAGAATGCGCCTTGCCTTCGGGATGACGAGCCGGGCAACAGCCATGCCTGTCAGAAACTCCAAGATGCGGTACCTCGATACGCCGGACCACCGGGTGTTCGACTTGTCAAAAGTCGGCGTTCCGGACATCCCCGTATTGTATTTTGTCCGGCACACGCAGCGCACGGCTCCGGTCGAACCCCACTGCCACCGGGGCTGTTTCGAGATCGGCCTCTGCCTGCGCGGCTCGCTCGTCCTTGAGAACAACGGCGCGCAGCACACGGTGCTGGCTGGCGGAATCTTCTTCAACAAGCCTCAAGACGCCCACCGGCTGCTGGATTACCCGAAAGGGACCGTTCTGTACGGCATGCTGATCAGGACCGCAAACGCAAAAGGAAGCCTGCTCCGCTTCACCAAGCCCGAAAGCGCGGAAATCCGCGACAGGCTGAATGGGCTGCCGCCCCACCTGACGGCGAGCACGAGCCAGATCAAGCACGATTTCATCGAGCTGTTCCGGGCTCACGGATCGCTGCGCGGCCGGTACCGCACGCTCTGCCTGACCGCGACGTGCATGAACCTCGTCACCAGCCTGCTGGAGACCTCGCGCCAAGCCCCCCCGCCCTCGCACGCGGACCGGATCGGCAGCATCATCGCCGCCATGCAACAGGCGCCTGAGAGAAAATACGAGATCGACGCGCTGGCCCATCTGGCCGCGCTCTCGCCCTCGCACTTCATCAACCAGTTCAAGCGCCTCACCGGCCTGCCGCCCCACCACTTCCTGCTCACGTGCCGTCTGGACGAGGCCAAGGTCCGGCTGCGCACAACCCGGTTGTCCGTTACCCGTATCGCGCAAGACCTGGGCTTCTGCAACTCGCAGCACTTCTCGACCCATTTCAAACGCGCGACCGGCATGAAGCCGCTTGCCTGGCGCAAGCAGTAGCCGGGCGAAGACGTTTAGGGCCTCACTTCAGCAGCACAACACCGACCAAACCGCTCTGCAGCAGCACGGCCACGACATTGACGAACCACACGGCGAACCGCCGGAACCGGATGCCATACAGCAGCCAGAACGCATAGTTGGCGAGAAAACCGACGAGGAACACGAGGGAGAGCGAAGACGGCGCTGGGTTGGCCCACTCCGCGTGAATCTGGATCGCAATCAACACTGAACCGAAAAGGCCGAAGCATACGCCGACCGTCTCAAAGGTTTTCTCTGGAATCTTTGCTAACTGCATGTGTTTAATTTACACTTGGGAACGACGGTTCCGCAAGATTCCTTTCCTACAAAGAGCTTCAGCGCGCATTCCAAAGCGCGGGGCGGACCAGCGACTCGGGCAGGACGGGAACACACTCCCGCACGCGCCGGAGCACCTCCTCCGGCAGCGGCCCCTGCGCGGCCAAGCGCAAGTTTTCGCGCATTTGCTCCGCCGTGTCCACGCCGGTCAGCACGCTCGTTATCGCCGGGTTGGACAGCACATAGCGCATGCAGAGCTCGGCCCAGGCGAGGCCAGCATCGCGCGCCACCGCCTCCAGCTTGCGCCGGACAGGAACCACCTCGGACAGATTCGGGCGGATCCGCTCTTCCGGCATCAGCAGCAGCCCTTGCAGATAGACGCTCCGCGAGAAGACGTGCGTCTTATTCTGCAGCGCCACCGGCCAGAACGCCTCATAGCGGCGATCCAGCACGTTGGCGGGAAGCTGAATGAAGCGGACAGACGCCGCCTGCGCCAGGAACCGGCTGCTGTCCAGCGACACGCCCGCGCCCTCGATCAATCCCTTACCGATCAGTTTTTCAAGGACGGGCAAAAATTTGAGGTCGTCTTCGCGGTGCAGCAGGCAGACCGGCAGGCGCTCCAGCCGCAGCCGCCGCAGCGAGCACACCACGGTTTGCTCGATGAAGCGCTCCGCCTCCGCGTCCGTCGCACTCGGGATCGGCGGCACTTTGCTGACCACCGTCATCGCGTCGCCCAGACCGAGCCGCCCCAATGCGGCGCCGACCACCTCTTCGCTGTTCCCGTAAGCGGCCGCCGTATCGAGCGACCGCACCCCGCCCTCGTAAGCGGCCGTCAGAATGTCGCACACGCGTTCGAACGACGGCTTGCCCGACACGTTGGCGATCCCGTACTCCAGCCCGAACTGCACCGTCCCCAACATCAATTTCGAGAATGGCATATCCGTCCTTCTACTTGGCCGTATAGCCGCCGTCCACCGGAATATTCGCACCCGTCAGATAACGCGACGCGTCGGATGCCAGAAACACGATCGCGCCTTTGAGATCCGTCGCGTTCGCCAACCGTCCCAGCATCGTGTTGGCGCTGTAGTTCTTGATGAAGGCCTCGGGCTGGTTGTTGAAGAAGCCGCCGGGATGGATCGCGTTGACGCGGATCTGATACGGCCCCAGCACGCTCGCCGCAAACCGGGTGAAGTTCACCATCCCTCCTTTTTCGAAAAAGTAGATCGGCGAGGGCGTCCGCATCATGTCCGTGCCGACGTAGTTGAGCGGATCGGGTCCCCTCAGCCCCATGTAGGAGCCGATGTTGATGACCGATCCGCCGCCCGCCATCTTCATCTCATCGGATGCCAGCCGCGTGAGACAGAACAGCGCCGAGGCGTTGATGCGCAGGCTCTTGTCAAACGCCTCCAGAGGCTGGTCCCAACTGCCGCACGCGCAGCGCGTGACCGCGTTGTTGACCAGCACGTCCAGCCTGCCCGAGCGCCGCGCGATCTCCGCCACCAGCGCGCGGATCGAAGATTCGTCCTCCAAGTCCAACGGCAGCGCCGTCACATCGCCGCCCTCTGACCGCAATGCCTCTGCGACCTTTTCTAACTCCGCCACGTTTCGCGAAGCGACATATGTCACCGCGCCGGCCTCGGCCAGCGCCTCCGCGATCTGCCGCCCGTATAAGCCCGCTCCGCCCGTCAGCAGCGCAACCTTGCCCTTCAACGAAAAGCTTTCTAAGACGTTCATTCTGCACCTCTCTGAATCGGGCAGGCACAGCGTCCTGCCCCTATCTTTCAAATCGCGATCTCGACCCCGCCGCGCTCGCGGCTCGCGATGCCGCCGATGACCAGGCGCATCAGTTCCGCCGTGTGGCTGAAGGGATACGGCCGAGTGCCACTTCTCAGATAACCGACAAATTCCGCGAGTTGCGCCTTGAAGCTGGAGAACGTGTCCCTTGTCACGACGGCAGCGTTACCTTTTGAGCCGCACAAGGTCATCGCCCCGCCGTAGACGATTCCCTTACCACAGGCGATCACCACGTCCGCACCGCGACCGTGTTTGAGGTGGACGACGTTGTGTTCTGCGGTTCCCGTGTTGCGCACCGACACATAGCCCGGGCCCGTGATGCTGTACACCGCCTCCAGCGCGTGGATGCCGTAGGTCTCCCATTTCTTGGCCATGGGCATGGCGATGAACCGCCATTCGCCCAAAGGGGCGTTCGGATACTGGTACGGCGCGTACTCCGCCGCAAAACGCGTGGAGCTCGACGAGAGAATCGCCGCACCGCCTGCCACCCACCGTTCGAAAACGGCCAAATCCGCCGCGCTGTCGCACAGCGGCTTGTCGATAAACACCGGCACGCCCGCCTCCACGAACGGGCGCGCCCGCGCCACATGCTCGCCGCCGATATCGGTCGCGATCAGCACCGCGTCTACCTCACCGATCATCGCTTCTGGCGCCTCTGCGACTTGCGGGATCAGCGACAGCGCCGCCACGTGCTCCGCATCTTTTCTGTCATCGCAAAAAACATGCGTCGCCGTCACACCGCCGATGCCGAACGCTTCCGGCGGCTGGGCGTTCAGATAGGCCGGGATACCTGCAAACGGGCACTCGCGCGTCATCCGCGCGCGGTCATAACCGTTGAGAATCGCGCTCCACGAATAAGGATGCCCGTTGCCCTCGGTCATGCCGATCACGCCCAGCCGAATCCGCTGCGGATCTTTCACCAATGCCTGTGTCATCGCCGCTCCTCCCGTTTCCAAATTAACCCGTCGATACCCGCCTTGCGGTTAGGGAAAACCACGCTCACCGCCAAGGCCACCGCAAGGCACGTCGCGATGCCGATCGCGCCATAGAGCAACAGGTGCGGCTTCCAAGCCAGACTCGCCTGGTCCAGGCCGATGCACACCACGTAGTTCGCCGCGAGTCCGGTCAGCGCGGCCACCGCGCCCACGCGGCGCGCAAAGATGCCCAGCATAAACAGGCAGGCGAGTCCGCTGGTCAGAATGCCGATAGCCTTCAAGAACTGGTCGTACACCGCGCGGATGTCCGCATTGGCCAGCGCCAACGCCCCGGCCATCCCCGCCAGTCCCACCGCGATCGTGCAGGTCTGCGCGAAACGCACTTGGGCCCGGTCCGTCGTCCCTTTCCGCAGGCGTACAAACCAATCGCTCGTGATCGCCGTGGCCGACGAGTTGAGGTTTGCGGCCAACGTGGTGATCGTCGCCGCGAACAAGCCCGCCAGCACCAGACCGGCGACACCCGCCGGCAGGTCGTTCGCAATAAACAACGGCAGGATCGAATCGGCTTTGGGCATCGTCACCGCCAGCCGCTCGGGCTGACTGCGGTAGAACGTGTAGAGCGCTGTCCCGACGCTGAAAAAAATGAATCCCGTTCCGATGCCGAAGGGCACATTCAGCCACAGGCTTCTGGCGGCCTCATGCGTGTTCTTGGTCGTCATGTAGCGCTGGATCACGCACTGGTCGCTGGTGTAGGAGATCAGGCATTCGGCGATCCCGCCGATCAGCACCACCCAAACGACCGGCCGCGAGAAATCGAACGCGAAATCGAACATTCTGAACTTCCCTGCGCTATCCGCAATCTGAAAGACGCCCGCCAGGCCGCCGTCCGTTCCCGCGACGAGCAGGACGAGGATCAACAGCGAACCGCCGACCAGCACGGCCGTTTGCACCACATCGCTCCAGATCACCGCCTCGATTCCGCCGAACGCGCAGTACAGGATCGTCAGGATGCTGACGGCGACGATGCAGACGTTCACGTCCGCACCGGTCGTCGCCGCCACCGCCAGCGCCGGCAGGTAGGCCACCACCGCCACGCGCGCCACCATGAAGAGATTGAACGCCAGGCTCGCGAACAGCCGGCAAGCGAGATTGAAGCGCAGCTCCAGATATTCATAGGCGCACGTCAGGTTCAGCTTTCTGAAAAACGGCAGATAGCAGCAGATGACCAGCGGCGGGATCAGCGCGATGCACGCGCATTTGGGCGCGTACCTCCAGTCCGACATGTAGGCCAGCGCGGGCACGGCGAGAAAGGTGATCGAGCTGAACATGGCCGCGAAGATGCTGATGCCGGCCGCCCACCACGGGATGCGTCCGCCGCCCTTGAAATAGTCGTCCGCGCTTTTCTTTTTGCGCATGAACCACCAGCCCATAAACGCCAGCCCGCCGAAGTAACCGCCCATCACGGCCCAGTTGAGCGGATGGAATCTCCGGTGCTGGACGAACGTCCCAGCCACGCAATCCGGCGTACGGATGCCCGGCCGAACCTCCCCCGAAGCCAGCACCACGCGCCCGTCCCCGAGCTTAATCGCCGCGCCCGCCACCGTCGGAGGATTGGGCACCTCGCCCAGCTCGAACCAGCGGTCGGTCACCGTGTGATAAGCCAGCACGCGCCGGTTCCAGCCCGTCGGCACGGCAGACTGATACGCGATCCGCTGCGCCTCCCGCGCTGCGCCCGCCAGCGTCGCCATCTTGCGCTGGTTGTCGTCGAAATACGCCGCATCGAGGCCGCCGAAAACCAGCGCGTGCTGGTCGCCTACGGCCAAACACTTCGCCCCGATCAGCGGCCACGCGGCCGCGTCAGACCCTTTCGGCCGGGCGGGCGCAATCGGTCGCCAGCGTCCCGCGGCCGGCGGCTGCGACAGGTCGTACGCGTAGCCGTCCGTCAGGGACAGCGCCACGCCTTCCGCGTTCTTCGCGTACCCGCCGATGACATGGAGCAGCGTTTTCTTCTGGTCGCCGTTCTGCACGAAAGCCACCGCCTGCATCCGGCCCTTTGGCCCCGGCAGCGGCGGCAAGGGACGCCAGCCCGCCTGCGGCACCTCCAGGTCGAGCATCCACACGTCGCTCGCCAAAGACCCCGCCGTTTCGCCCCCCGCCACGTACACGCGGCTGTCCTTGGCAGCCGCCGCGCCCAGCTTAATCGCGCACGGAAAATCGGGTAGCGCCGCCTCGGCCGCCCGGCCGCGCGTCTCGTCCCACGTCAGCAAAAAAACCCGCGAAACAGGCGTCCCGTCGGCGCTTCCGCCCACGCAAACGACGCCGCGCGGCGTGGTCGCCGACAGTCCTTCTGCCGCCGGCTGCGAAAGACGGCCGGCGCAAACCCAATCCATGGCGCCCGGCAGAAGCGCATAGATCTCCGCGCAATACCGTTTCTTGCCGCCTTTGACCAGCGGCTCGTCCGGAAAGTTTGACCCGCCCGCAAGCAAGGCGACGCCGTTGTGTTCGCCGGCGAACGGCGCCCCCACGCCAATCGCCGCACGTCCGTCCGCTTGCGGCGGCAAAGAGAACGGCCCGGACCATTCCAGCCCCACCGGAAGCGACACCTCAGCCCAAGCCTGGCCGGTCAAAAGCAACGCCGCCCCACAGATCTGCAGTTTTTTCAGTGCCATTCGCGTCCCGCCCATCGCGTTTTTCTCTTCAAGTCTACAGCATGCGCCGCGAAAAAACGTTCGAAAAAATAGAATTCGGTTTTTTTGTCATTTCCCTTCTTCTCGTCATCCGTCTTCAGCGGACGCGCCCCTCGCGCCCGGCGCTCACTTGTCGCCATAAAAACAGGTATCGCCGTTGGCCGGCCGCTTGGAGAACTCGGCCATGAGCGCGTTGCAGTACTGCGACAGCCCCACGACGTCGGCCCCCATGGAGAGGAATCGGTAGCCCAGCGCGACCAGCTCGTCCAAGTTGGCGGGACAAGCTACGGTGCCGGCGAATTTGCCGTGGGACAAAGCGGCGGCGGCCACGCGGCGGCGCGCCTCCAGCAACTTCGGATGATCCCATTGGCCCGGCGCGCCGATGCCCTGACTGAAGTCGCCCGGACCGAAGAAGAGCATGTCGATGCCGGGCAGCGCCGCGATGTCGTCGAGTTCGGCCAGCGGCTCCGGATCTTCTATCTGCACGATCACGAACCGCTGTTCATTCGCCTGCTTGAGGTAGTCGCCGAAGTCCGTGCCGCAGTATGCGCCGTCGGCATTGCCTCCATCCACCGGACGACGCCCGAGCGGATGAAAGCGGGTCATGCGCACCACGGCCTGCGCGTCGGCCAAGCTCATGACGTGCGGAACCATGATGCCCGCAGCGTCCATTTCCAAAGGACGGATGGCGTCGCTGTAGCCGCCGCGCGAGACGCGCACCAAAACATCGGTGTCGTGGGCCTTGGCGGCCCAGATTCCTTTCTCGATGACCGACAGATCATTGGGCACGTGCTCCATGTCGGTCCACAGGCAGTCGAACCCCGCCAGCGCCGCGATCTCCACGGCGCGCGCGTCAGACAGATTCAATTTGAAACAACTCGCGATGCCCCCCGAACGCAGTTTCGCCAGCGTTCGGCTCGGGCGCATGTTCTTGCTCATGTCGCTCTTCCTTTTGTTGATCAGTCATTCCTTCGCGTGATCGCCACGCGCCCGGTCTGTCAGAAAATCCGCGATCTCTTTCTGATAGGCTTCGGCGATCGCATCCCGATGCGCGAACCCCGGCACCTCGCGGTAGATGACGCGGCAGCCTTTGGCTTGCAAGGCAGCGGCAAAATCCCGGCTGTGATGGGGCGGCACAATGTCGTCCTTGTCGCCATGCAACAGATAGACAGACACACGCGCGAACGCCTCCGGACATCGGAGCGGTGAACGCGACGCGAAAATCTGTTCCGCCCGCGCCTTGTCAGCCCCGTACGCCTGAAGGATCGACGAGGCGAAGCGCGGGGTTTCGCGCATCCAAGCGTTAAAGTCCGTCATCGGGAAAATGGCACAGATCGAACGCAGCGCGCCCGGCCGCCGGGCGGCATAGATCAGGCCGCTGCCGGCCCCCATGCTGGTGCCGATGATGTGGACGCACGCGGCATCGATCCCTTCGGTTTTCTGCATCTGCGCAATGATCGCGTCAAGCGCTTCCACGGCGTTGTCGTTCATCCAATGATTGCCCAGGCTCGGCACCACGATCCAGTAACCTCTTTCGGCCAGCGTCTGCCGCAAGTCCGAATATGGCTTGCGTCCGAGGTTGTAGTTGGTATGCCCGCCTCCCGCACCGGGGAGATGGATGACAAGTCCCCGCCCCGTGCCGCCGGCCGGCGCATAGACCGTGCAGGCGATAGGATGGGCCCCGCCGATATCGATCATGCGGGTTTCAGGCCCAGGTGTCCCCAGCGTCAACCATTCGATCCCCTGCCGCGTCGCGCGGAAACGCCGGGCGCGGATATTCGAGCCGGGGCCTTCCTCATAATAGACAATCAGGATCGAGCCGTCCTTGAGCGTCACCATGCTGGGATACGCCCCGCCGACCGAGTCGACCGGCACATTCGTGCTCCAGGTTTTGCACTCGTCCAGACTGACATGCAGGCTCGTGGCGGGCAGACGGTGCGCCATCAGGATGACGTCGTCCGGCGCGCGGTGCAGATAGTGGCAATGCCCCGGAAAACCGAACAGCTCAGCCGTCGACCAGCTCTTTCCACCGTCGTTGCTGACCGACCAGCCGGAATGCTTCTGGCCGCGCAGCGCGGCGAAAAGCGACCCGTCTTTCCGTTCGATCACATCGGTCTCAGCCTCATACCGCAAGCCGCCAGTCGGAATATCGACCGGCACCGACCACGATGCGCCGCCGTCGCCGCTGAATGTCACCGCGCCGCACGCCCCTTTGGCGTCTTGCCGGTAGACACCCAGCGCGAGCCGCCCGTCCTTGAGTTCGCGAACCGGCGAGGAGCAATAATACTCTTTGGAGATCTGGCGCGGCTCAGTCTCCCACGTTCTGCCGCCGTCCGCGCTCGTCACGATGAAGGAGCCCATCCCGTCGAAACCTTTGCTTCCGTCCGGCTTGGGCTTGAGCGTGAAGAAGACGCACGCCAATCGTCCGTCCTTTAGCTGAGTCACGGAGGGGTCGCGGTCATCGAAAGCTCCGTCGAAAACCGTGAACGCTTCGGACCAGGTCTTGCCCTCGTCGGCCGAGAAACACCCGCTGATCCGGCCGCCTTTCGGCAGCTTTTCGTTCGGCATGGCCACGTGGCCGTATCCCGCGTAAAAGACCGACAACAGACGTCCGTCGGAGGTCCGGCAGACGTCGGGAAAAGCCTCGTATCCTCCCGCACCCGCATCCGTGCAGACAGGCACCCAGCTCGGAAGGACGACGCGCGTTTTCCACGGCTTTTCAGCGGCGGCAGCCCCCTCAACCACAATGTCCTTGATCTGGCCGACCGTCTGGCTCGCATAGAAACCGACCAGCCCGGGCGTTCCCGCACAGGCCGCCTCGTACAGCAGTTTCCCCGCAAAGTAAACGCTGACCCTGTCGCCCGTTCGCACCAGCTTCGCCGCGTACCACGTATCCGGCTGCTGCGGCTTGTCCGCACGCCGGATCTCGTCCCACGCTCGCTCCGCACCGCTGCGGCAAAGAATCGCCGAGCGCGCGTCGAAATGGACAAACGTGTACGTCGCCGAATCTTCCGCCCCGATGACGAACCCGACCGCCATCACGCCCTCGTATTTTTCCACGCGAAAGGAGGCCGAAAGCGATACGTCGCCGAACGCCGGGCCCTTCAGAAAGACGGGGCAGGGCGACTGACGCCCGTCGAGCCGCATCACGCCGTGGCCGATGCTCGCCCGTGCGTCTGTGACATGCCACTGCGCCAGCGCGCCGGCATCGTTCAGCGCAGCCTCGACCCGCCGCTCCTCTGCCCCGCACCAAGCCGCCGCCGACACGCACAGCCACGCCCAAAACCAGATACGCCGCGTTGAACCGCCTGCCTTGTTTCCAATGGTCTCTTGCATAGACATCTCACTCCTCCACGAACGCCTCGACCTCGCGGAGCACAAGAAAGCGCTTGCCCGCGTCGGAGCTGCGCGTCACCGTAACGCGCAGCTTTTCAATCATGGCCGGCTCGAACCGGCAGACGACCGGCACCGTGTTGTCATGCCGGTTGCGCGTCGCCGCGTCACGCACGTCCGCCAGCCGACGCCACACGCCGCCGACGCGTCCCTCCACTGTGAAATCTTCAGGCGCGCACTGATTTTTCCAGCTCAGATTGCCGCCCTTCAGGACCACCCGGTTCATGCGCGCCGGCTGCGCGGGGACCAGTTCGATGACAACGGGTTTTGTCTCGAACGTGACGGACGAGTGATGCGAGTCGTCGCCGTCGATCAACTCCGTGACCGGCCCCGGCCCTTTTTCAAGTCCAACTTCGTACGCGCTGCCGCCCTTGTCCACGGACAGCACATTGCGCAGGCGGCGCGGGACTTCGTCCGGTGCGGCCACCGCCCCCGGCGGCGCGGCCAGAATGGCACGTCGCGCCTCGCCGAGCCTCGGCCACATGTTGGGCTTCACGAGACACATCTCTTCATAGACCCCCAAAAAATCAAACCCGGCCCGGGCCAGGCCCGAAAGCTGCTCGCGCATGAACACGCCCCGCTCGGCCGGCTTGACCTCCGCGGGCACGCCGGGCAGCCAGAAATCAAAGCCGGCGCGCACGCCGTTCCGCCGGCACAGCCAGAGCAACGCGCGGATGCGTTCGCTGTCGCGCACGAGTTGGACCGAATCGCCGCGATGCCGCGGCTCAATCAGGACGTCATCGCACAGCTTTTCCGAAACTATCTTCTCGGGCGGCAGCACCCAGCCGCCGCAGATCGAGTCCAGCATCGAGGCCGGCGCCTGAAACAGGCAGAGCCGCTTGCCTGATTTCTCGAACAAAGGGCGGATTTCCCTCAGCCAGTCCAAAACATATCCGCCGTAAATCGTGCGGAGCTTGTAGGCGTCATACGCGCCGTCCGCGGGCTTGCCCCACCGCGCGTGATACTCCGAGAGCGCCACATCGTTGTAGAGAAAGTCCTGGTAGTCGTGCCGGTTGCCGTCCCAGATCAAATTGTGCTGATAGTGCATCTTGAGCGCCACGCCGGCGACGCCTTCGTAGCTCAGCAGCTCGTTGATGATGTCGGCTTTATGCCGGCGCACCTCGGGGTATCCGAAGCACAGCAGCCCCCAGCGGCTGCGCCCCTCGCGGTCAACCGCGCGACACGACGGGTGTTCCTCCAGGAATTTTGAGCTCCACGCCTGCACCGGCGGCAGGGTGCGGCGGCCGTCGTCGATCGGATCGAACCACGCGTAGAGTTCGATTCCGTGGCGCTTGGCGGCGAGGCCCGCCAGCGCCAGCGTATCTCCGCTCGCAATCGATTGTCTGAAGAGCTCCGCCGTATTGGGCCGGTGCAGAATGGCATAAGCCCCCTCCCCGTTCGGGAACCGTCGCTTCTTAAGGTCTGGGGGCTGGGCGCGGTAATCGCCGTTCAGCGTCACGAAGTTCGCGCCGCTCAGCCGCCAGCCCTCCGGTTCCAGCAGGCGGTCGCTCTCCTCCAGCCCTCCGTTGGCGAGCCGCTCCCTGCCCGCGCCGTCCTTCAGCGAGAGCGCGTCCGCCACGAACACGTGGATCTCGGGCCGGCCGTACGAGAAGGACCCGACATAAAACGGCCGGTCATGCGAGAAGCGGATCTCGGCGGTTTGAAACGCCTCGGACGCGATCTCCCGGCTGCGCGCCAACACCCGGCCGCTCACCGCATCGACCGCGGCCAGAAACGCGCCGGAAGCCGAGGGCCGCACCAAGCCGATCCTAGACGCAAAGCGGCGAAGGGGCGAGACTTCAGCCAACGGCTTTGAGCTCACCGCGCCGCTGAACACGAACGTGTCGGCCGCCCCGTTCTCCACGCGCTGCACCAGCCCACCGAACGGCAGTTTTTTTAGTTCCGGGAGCGCCGTCTTGACGTTGGGCGCGACGCCGATCTTCGCGGCGAACGCGCCTTCGGCCCGGCGCGCGTCGGCGTTGGAGCGGATGGCGGGCACGTCACTGACGTTGTAGTTGAGGCGGGACGGATAGCTGGCAATCTGCGCCATCGACCGCCAGGTCACCTTCTTCACGCCGTTGCTGCGGCACCTGGCAAAGAGCGCATCGATCTCTTTCGGCCCGTAAAACGGGGCGTCGTAGTGCGACGGTGCCACGGTCTGATTGTCATACACGTCGACATCCACCAGCAGCTCCGCGCGCTCCTGTGATGGGCCTGCAACGAGGGGGCCGGCCAACGTCACAGCAAAGGCGGCCGCACCCAGACCAACAATATTTGCGTCCATCAGGCACTCCGTCTCAAATCAGTTCAAAAACAAAAAGGTTCCCGTCGAGGGGGATGGCTGAGTCGGAGGCGGCGCGTCGACCACCCATTCGGCCTCGATGTCGTCGACCCAATACACGGTGGTGCCCACCCCCGACGCCAGATGGACCTGATCGAGGAGTTCGGGAACCGCGCCGAACAGCGCGTTCGTGATGGAACTTCCTCCATTGACACAGAGCGTGGAGAGTTGCGCCGCGGGCTTCCAGCTGACCTCGACAGGCACCCACGTGTTGAGTGGGACGGTCCCCGGCGGAGCGATCCGGGCATAGGCCGTGCCGGTGTAGGCGTCGTAGGAAGCGTCCCCTCGAATCAGGTTGTAGGAGAGGAAGTTCGTACTGTTAAAATAGGAAATGGACGCCCGGCTGAGGCCATGTCCGGGCAGACCGGCACCGCCCCACCACAGCATGAAACGCGTACGCAGTTCCTGCGTATTGGGCGCGACCGGTCCGCCAGCGAACAGGCAGCTCAGCGTTGCGCCCAAGCCCGACAGCCGGGTCATTTCAAGGTAATTGGTTCCGCTGTTGGCGGCGGCGGGCCCGCCGCTCGCGGACAGGTCTCCTGTGCGGACAATCGCTCCGGATCCCGCATTACGATAGGTGCCGATGTCCGGAATCGTCACGGCGGGCAAGCTGCCGGGCGTGCCGTTCTCGAACCCGTCGCGGAACAGGGTGCGACGGCCCTGCTTGCTGCCGTCGTAACCGGTGGCGTCGAGCCGGAACTGCATGTTGGCGGCCGCCGAACCGCAGCGGAAGGCAATGCGCTTCACGTCGCCGGCCGTGCCCGACCGCGGCAGCGTCTTCTTTGCGCCGTCAATGGTCAGGTCAAAGGTTTCGGCACCGACCGTGTAATCGATTTCCCACTTCTGCCAGGTATTGGCGAGCCAGTCGAGCGTGCTGTCCACCCAGTTCGGCGTGGCGAGGGTCGCGTCCCACGCGCTGACGGCCCCGACGCCGCCGCTTGCCGTGCCGATCAAGAGGTTGGCGCGGTAATCGGTCGGTCCTCCGGAGCCCGAAAGCTGGAACTGGAAGGCGCCGGCGTTCACCGAGCCGGGAATCCAGACCATCGTCTCCGTATGAATCACGTCGCCCGGCGTGTTCTGGAGGACGGACGGAGAAAAGCTTGCCTCCGCTCCCGCAGTCGTGTGGCGCACCACGCGCAGGTAATTCGTGCCCTGAGGAGAGGCGGCGGGATCGCTCTTGCCGTCGCCGGAAAACGAACAGACCTGAATGTTGGTCGTGCCGACCTCGTAGAGCGTCCACGCGCCGAACGCGGCAGCGCCAGGGTCGTAGTCGCCGCTGGCGTCGGGGTAAGCGCCCAGGCTCACGGCCGGCACCGTCTCGAAGTCGTCATAGAACAAAAGCCGTCCGGTCGTCCGGTTGATCAGGGTGACCGCCAGGGCCTGCATCGTCCACAGCATGACGGTTGCCCAAAAGAATACGATGCCATACGCATGCCTTTCCCTCATCCGACACCTCCTTGTTCAATTCAAATCCGACACCTTTGCAGAAGCTTCTCCTGCATGGACTGCAATCCCGCAGACCATGCGTCACCTCATTCCTTCGCGGTCTTGTCCGGGAGGCCGAAACGATACGCGAACAGATCCGCATCCTTCAGCTCGAAATGCAAAGAAACCGCACGCCCGGCCAACGCTTTCACGTCAGTGCCGCTTTTCCAGGCCACGGGCAACTCGATGCCGTCGCCGTAAAGAGCCTTGCATTCCGCCAACGTGAAACCGGGAAGGGCGCGGCCCGTCTCGTCTCGGATCTCGCAGCGGAGTTGCCCCGGTGCCGAGGTGGAGAGGTTGACCAGCAGCATCGTGGCACCACCGGCCGATGCGGAAAAGGTCAACGGCTTCGTCGTGACCGTTCCGCCCTTCTCATCCGCCTGAACCGAGACGAACCCGTCCTGCCGCACGGTCATCCGGCGCAGGCGGGCGGCGGATTTGGAGTAGTAGTTCTCCGTCGAATAGAGCGACAGCTCGCGCGGCGCGCCGGGAAATTCCGGCGCGGTCTCGATCAGTCCCCAGGCGGTCATGTTGTTGCGGTTGACCCAGCGCTCGCACTGCTGCCCGGGACGGAGGAAAGCCCGTTCCCACCGCTTGAACAGCCGCCCGTCGCGGCTGCTCATGAAGACCCCGTCCGAGAGCCCGGGTATCCCGCCGCCCCCGCTGGCGTCCCAAGGGGTCGAGCGGGAAGCCACGAATCGTTTCGGGAAACCGACGTAGATCCATGGCGCGCGCGGGTAAGGGAGGATCGCGTTGGTATACAGCTCCTCTTCCTTTGTGCCCGCTTCGTACGCCAGCCATTCGGGCTCGGTCCAGCTGATGAAATCTTTGGAGGTGCAGGTCTTGATGGCGCGCACGCCGCTGTTGGCGTTGCCTTTTTGAAAGTCGCGGAAAAAAGCCACGTACAGCCGTTTCTCCGCATCCCAGAACGCGAGGTTCTGCGAGTCGAATGCGCCTTTGGTGATGACCGGCTCGGCGCGCAGCACGCGCCAGCGAAGCCCGTCCGGCGACACGAACGGGACCAGCCCCTTCTCGTTTCCGCCCAGCGCCTTATACTTCTGTTCGGCGGGGCAATCCGGGTTGGGGTCACGAAACGGCGTGAAGTTGTGACTGCCGTGCCCGCTCCAGACGATGTTGTTGGACGTCGAGCCGTTGAAGGCGATCAGCCCCAGCGCCGGCTTGCGCCACACGATCCCGTCGTCGCTCTCGGCATAGCAGGTCACTTCCGCATGCGTGGCCTTCTTGTCCCAGTTCGCTCCCCGGTAAAACATGCGGTAGAGGCTCCCGTCCTGAAACACGGTGTGGTAACAGCAGACGTTGCCCTCCCACGGCTGGTCATGGATGACCGCGACCTCGCGCAGCTTCGGCGCGTGCAAGGTCAACCGCGCGTTGTCCAGGCTGGCGATCCGCTCCATGTCCCAAAGCACCTCCAGCCTGCCTCCCAGCGCCGTCGGCTGGGCCGCGGCGGGCCCCGCAGAAGCGAGAAGGGCGCAGGCCAATCCCCGCCTGACAAACGCCCGCATCGTCCGCGCAGAAGCCGCTTTCCTACATCCCGTTCTGAGTTTCATGTCACCTTTCCCTTGTCACCATGATTTTCCGGCCCTGCGGCAATCCCGCTAGGGTTTCTTGGCCGCCTTCAGGCGCGCGCGCACCTCGGGCGGCGCCTGCCACCCATAGGCGCGGTTCGCGCGCGGATCGTAGGCGCACGACACGACACACACATCCAGCTTAGAAGCCTTCGCCGGCGGCACGTTCACTTGCACCATGGTCCAGCCGTCGCCGGCCCACCGCTGGTATCCGTCGGCATCGCTTTCTTTCAGCGCGTGTCCGTTGAGCCGGAGATCCAGCAACTCGGGGTCCGGGCAGGATATCCGCAGGCGAAGAGCCAGCCCGTTCCGCAGCGGCTCGTTCGTCGGCGGGACTTCGCCGGGCTCCTTGTACAGCTTGAGCTCCGGGCCAGCCTGGACGAACGCCCGGATGGCCGAAGCGTTCATGTCCGCGCAAGCCGCCAGATTCGTATGGAAGGCGGGCAGGGGCGACTCCAGCAGGGAGCAGCCGCGCGCGGTCAGCCCCAGCGCAATCAGCGTCCTGCAGTCGGTTTGCGGGTATAGCAGGCCCCAGGCGAACGACCCTTGCCGCAGCCAGAGCTCCATGCGGCTGCGCCGTCTCTCGGCTGCGGTACGCCCCCACGAGACCAGCTGGTGCTCCTGCACCGATTTGAGCACGTGGACCGGATATCCGGGCAGCCGCTCGCCCGGCCACACCTGATTGCCGATGGCGGCAAACGCCTTCAGGCGCGCCACGCCGCTTTCCTCCCAGCTGACCTCCGCCGCGCTCAGCAGCGTGTGGCAGCGAACATAGGCATAAGAGGCCGTGTAAAAGAATGTCCGCCCGTGCCAGAACCGGTCTCTATGCGCGTCCATATCCGGGCCCCAGAAGAGGCGTTGGGCGTCGGCTTCGGCGCGATCGATGCCATATCCCGCCTCATTGGCGGCGCGGATCATGCGCTCGCCGACCCGCGGATCCCAGGGCCGCAAGCCGTAGTTCGAATAGGCCGTGCCGGCCGACTCCGTGGTGCGCTCGCCGTTCCAGCGCAGACCGACCCCGTGCATGTCCACGTGCGCTTCGGGCTGGTATTCGTCCACGACGCCCGCAAAGGCGGCAATCTCCGGCACCTTCTCCGGCTCCTTCAGCTTCAGGTTCGGTATGTCCCAGAGCTGCCCCCGCCGCGCGTCGTATATGCCGAAGCCGCCTTCATTGACGCTCACGTTGCTCGTGACGTAAGCGTACGGGTTGACGACCGGCATGAGCAGCAGCACCTGCTTTTTTCGTGTCTCACAGGCTTCCGGGCTGTCCCCCAGCAACCACTCCGTGAACCGCATGATCGCCGTGGCGCCGTTGCGCTCGGGGCCCGTGTGCAGCCCCGTCACCACCACCCGCTGCTTGTCCTCGTCAGGAACCGACGCATCGGTCACCTTCGCGAGCAGGATCGGCAGGCCGCTGGCAGAGCGGCCCCGCAGCTGCACGTCCATAAGTCCGGGCTTCTTCTCCGCCCAGAACCGCAGCGCCTCGTGGATCTCCTCAAGCGCCGGAACGTTGGGCGGCGAGGTCCAAGGCCGCGGCATGCGCGCCAAACGGGCCGCGACCTCGGCAGCCGCCTTCGTTTCCTCCGCAGCGTCTGCCGTCGGGGAGCCGACCTCACTGCCGGACGCCCCAGCGGGCAGAAGGAGGCTGGCCGACAGCGCCACGCCGCTTGCCGGCAGCGAAAAGCGCCGCATCAGACACACCCGTTTTCTTTTCACACTCATGTTCATGCTTAGGTCTTTTGAGTGCTGCTCACTCTCCCAGTCGTAGCGCGTTGCCAAAGCCGGGCAAGCCCTCTTCAAGCCGCGCCGCGTCCAGTCCGGTCAGCGCCGTTCGCAGCGCGCTGTGCGGCACGCTGTTCGCGCACGTGGCGCCGTCCGTCAGCGCATCGAAATGATAGAGCGCCAGCGTGCCGGGCTCCATGCCGGTATACGGCGCCCGCGGCGCTTCCGTATACTCGCGAGCCGCCGCGCTGAGGCGCAGCTCGTCGAGCAGCCCCTCCGCGAAGTACGTCGCCGAACCGCCGTAGCAGCCGATGACCAGATCCTGGTCCGGATTGGACCGCAGAGGCTTATCCGGGATCGCGCGCCGCGCCTCCAGACGTCCGTCGAGATAGACGCGCAATTCACGTTTGGGTCGATCATACACCGTGGCCACATGCGTCCACCGCCCGCCGGCCAGAGCCGCCTTCGTATCCAGCGTGCAATCATCGCCCGCGCCGGGCTTCCCCGGCTCGCAGAGGTTGATCCGGAAGCGGAAGCGCCCTCCGGGCAGGAGCATCCACTCCCAGCCGCGCGCCAGCCCGTCATTCTCGTGGTTGTATTTGCTGAGCACGCGCTGGTTCTCTTTCATGCGGCCCGCCTCCGGCTTCAGAAAGGCCTCGACCGTCATCGCCCCGCCTGCGAAGTCCAGCGCATCGTCGTGCGCCAGCGTGGGCGTGCGCTTGGACGCGGGGCACCCGATCATGAACCCGGTCAGGTTCGGCTCCTCCTGCGCCCACCGTGCGAGCCCTTTGCTGACGCCGCTCTGAAGATAGAGACGCACGCCGCTTTCCCGGCAGAGAGGTCCGTAAATTTCCTCCACGCACGCACGGTTGTTCGGAATCGCGATTTGGTCGTCCTCGCTGGCGAGGTAACCGATCGTGCGGTGGGACACGTAGAGCGGCGGGTGCAGCCCCGCGCCGGAGCGCACGCCGAGCACCAGACCGTCGACCAGCTTCTCTCCGACCATGCGTTCCCAATCCAAGTAAAGATTCCCGTAAGGCGGTCCGAGGTAACGTCCGCGCGGAAGCCCCGTGATGATCTCCTTGCCGGGCAACGCCGCGCGCAGCTCGCGGTAGAACTGCACCAGATACTCACCGCGCAGCTTGCGCCATTGCTCCACCGCAGGATCGGCGGGAGCATACAGCGGCGACCGGTAATCGAACCGCGGATCCTTCAGGATGTCGATGCCGGTACGCCGCCTGAATTCGCTTGCGACCCGCGGCCCGAACCCGAACTGGTCGGCGTGGAGCGACGGCAGCGAGTGCGTGCGCGTACAAACGTAGACGCCGTCACAATCGAACCGGCCCACATACTGCTTGATGCGCTCCACCATGAGGGTGCGCGCCTCAGGCCATGAAAAATCCAGCACGCCGTAATGCGGTGTTCCCCGGAGATCTTTGTCTTGCCACTCGGGATGCTCGATGGTCGCGCGGTCCTGCCATGGGAACGGCTGCGTGCCGCCGTAAAGCTGATTCGTCGGCGCGCCGTGGTCGAACACGGTCATGTAGATCAGCATCCGCTGGCCGTGCCGGCGCGTCTCGCGCCGCACCACCTCCAGCGGCTGGAACCGCGCCTCGACGCTGTCGACTTTCGCGTAATAGTTGCTGATGAAGCCAAGGAAAGGGCGCTGTTCGTAGTGTTCCTTGATATAGAGCGAGGAGCCGCGCCACAGAACAGCGCCCGCGTCATAGTGTTTGGCCCACCCCGCCACGCTGCGTGCGATTTTATCCTCGGTGTCGAGCTGCGCATCGCCTTTGGCGACCATGATCTGGTCACCCCAGCTGACATAAATGAGGTTGTCCACGCGGCCGCCGTCCGCGCGGCCGTTGCAGAAAAATGCGCACCCGGCAACGGTCAGCAGCAACACCGCGCCGACGGCCACACGAAACGCCATTCGCTTCCCCTTGCTGTTCATAAGCCCTTCCCCATTTCGTATTTTTATCGTATCAGGTTCTTGGCAAGATATAATTCAACAAAAAAAGTTTTGCAGTTTCATTGCATTCGCCCGCAGGACCCCGTTGCGCATCCTTTCTTCTTGTTATGGGAAGATGCTCTGTTATCATTCAGCAAATCATGAAAGCGTTGATACGGCACGGCAGGCAAAAAACGGATCTCGCGGTCACGTACTGCGACTCTCCCGAACGCAGGGCGTTGGATCTGCGTAAAGCGGGCGTGCCGGAGGTGCCGGTGCTCGGGTTCAGCCGGTACGGCCACATCATCGCGCCGGTCGCGGCCCACCGACACGCCGGATGCCTCGAGATCGGCCTGTGCCTGCGCGGCGCGCTGACGCTGCTGAACAATGGCGTGGAACACCGGATCATGCCGGGCGACCTCTACTTGAACAAACCGGCCGACACCCATTGTTTGACCGCCCATCCGAAAGGCACCATGATCGACTGGCTGCTGCTCCGCTGTCCGGACGGAAAGCGCCCTTTCCTGCGGCTCGCACCGGCGGAGGCGCGCGCCGTGTTTGACCGGCTGAACACGTTGCCGTGCCACATCACCGCCAAGACCGGCGCGGTCAAACAGATTTTCACCCAGCTGTTCAAATGGCACGACCAGCCCGGCGACCCCTACCGGACCGTCTGTCTGACCACGCTCTGCACCAGCCTGCTCGTCCATGTCATCGAGGCCGCCGCGCACGAGAGCACGCTGACGCATCTCGCGCGCATGGAGGAGATCATCGGCCTGTTGCGGCAACACCCCGAACGCACCTACAACAATGACGACTTGGCCCGGCAGTCCATGCTCTCGCCTTCCCTCTTCATCAGCCAGTTCAAGCAAATGACCGGCCTGCCGCCGCACCACTACCTCCTCGCCTGCCGCCTTGAAAAGGCCAAACGTCTGCTGGCCTCCACCGGCGCGCCGATCACCCGCATTGCCTTCGACCTTGGTTTCTGCGCGTCACAGCATTTCTCCGCGCACTTCAAGCGGGCCTTCGGCGTCACCCCCAACGCGTGGCGCAAACAGTCGGGCGCGGCGCCTCATCACTCCGGCCCGACGAACACCGCTTCGGCCTCGCAGACCAGACGCACCGGCCCGATCAGCCCCGCATCCAACAGCGTCGACTCCTTCGTGAAATAATTCCACATGCAGAAGGTATACCGGCCTTTCGACGGACGCGCTTCTCCGGCTTTGAGCCACCCGGGGAGAACCGACAACCCGCATCCGGTATATTCCTTCTCTTTCTGCCTATCCCAAGCCTTCTTCGGCTGGCCCCATACACACTCTTCGGGTTCCTGCGCGTCGCCGATCATGCGGTTCGCCCAGGTGTTGGTCACCTTGATCTCCAGCCGATTGTCGCCTGCGCGCAGGAGGTCCGTCACCTCGACGCGGTAAGGCGCGTGCCACACCGTGCCCAGATCGCGCGCGTTGACGCGCACCTCCGCCAGCTCGCGCACGTCGCCGAGGTCGAGAAAAACGCGCAGCCCCTTGGCAAGAAGCGCCTCCGGAACCTTCACCTCCTTCGTGTAGGTCGCCGTTCCCGAGAAATAGCGGATGCCCGGCACCGGCGAGGCGTTCCAGGGCGCGAGCGATGCAAACGTCACGGTTTCTTCGGGAGCGCCCCACCCTTTCGCGAATTTCACCTGCCAGTCGCCGGATGCGTCGAGCGGCGGCGGCGGCGCGGGCACCTCGGCCGTCAGCCGCTTGCCGGACCGCGTCAGCGCCGCCAGCGTGCCGTGGCGCGCGCCGCGCGCCACGGCTTCACCCGCCGCGTTCCGTCCGACCCGCACGCCGGGATCCTCCGAAAAACCTTCCGGCAGCACCAGCCACTCGCGCTCGTTCAGAATGCGCGTCGTCTGTTTACCGTCGAGCACATAGGTGATTTCGAACGCCTTGAAACGATTGGGGAAGGGGTCGCCGCCGAGCTGCGGATTGTCGATGTAGAGCCGGAGCGAGTTGATCCCCGTCTGCGCGCGCACGATGTCCGTCAGATCCTTCTCCTCGCCGGTATCCTTGGCCCGGTAGACCGCCTTGACGATTTCGAGCTGGCGCGCCCCGGGCACGCCCACCTTCACGATCCGGTCGCCGTCTGCGGCAGACGTTTTGCGGAAGACCACGAAGCGCGACTGGTTCGGCTCGAACGTCAGCCGCAGCTCCGTACGGCCGTCACGCTCGGTCCACAGGCCTGCGGGCTCGCGCCGCGCGGTCTCGGGGTCCCAGAATTCCGGAGTCCGCCCCGCGACGCGGAACGAAGCGGTCACGGACGCGGGTTCGCCCGTCATGTTCGCGAGGAAGAAATACGGCACGCCGTGATCCTCGCGGTGCGAACAGAGCACGCGGTTGCTGACGTTGTTCATCAGGATCACGCCCGGCAGGATGCCCAAGCCGGCCAGGGCCTCCTCCGAGCTCTTGCCCCACACCGTGCGGCCCTTGCCGAACGGATGCTCCTTCGCGCCGGCCGCCTGCGGGCCCCAGACCTCATCCGCGATACGCCGGACTTCCGCGTCGGCCGCCGGATAATCCGCGAGGCCACACGCCCGCGTCGGGCGGGGACCGCATACCGTGGCACCGTTCGCCACCAGCTCTCTCACCTTGCGCGCCACCGGCAGCGACATCGCCTCGCGTGCGGGCAGCCGCAGAAGCGCATACGAGCGGCCCGACGGCAGCACCAGCCGGCCGTCCTTCACGGTCAGGTCGCGCAGAAAGACACTCGCCGGCACCGCATCGAGTTCGGAGGCCTGCGGGCGGCACTCCAGAGCCAGCACGTCCACCACCTGTTCTCCGCGCTGCAGCAGAGCTTGGCAGCGGCCCAGATAACGGTAAAAAGCCTTGCCCGGCCGATGCCACGTCTGAACTTGTCCGAAGTGGCTGCCCCACCAGCCCATCGTCATGCCCGGCGTGAAACGCGGATCGAACGGCTGATGCACCCAGTGGTGCAGCGTCATGCGGTTGATGCCGCGCGCGAAGCTCGCGTCGCCCGTGTTTTTGAAATCTTTGGGCGATTCGCTCCATTTGGCGTAGGTCGGCATGCCCGTGAACGCCTCGGTCGCGATCACCGGCCGGCCCAGCGCGCGGCCCACCGCGCCGGCCACGCCCGGGAAGCCGCCGACCTCCTTGGTCCAGAAGACCGGAAAGCCCCAGAACTCCACCATCGGCACATCCGCCACCGCCGCCGCTTCAAACGGGTTAAACGGTCCGCCATAGGGCTCGATCTGCAGGGCCAGCTTGTTTTCGCGCGTCCACTTATTGAAAAGCGCGAAGTGGTTTTCCGTGAACAGTTCCTCGACGGTCAGCGCCATGTCTTCTTGGAAACGCGCGCTGAGCGCTCCGCCGCCGATTTTGCGGCCCGCCAGCACCGGCAGCCACGGCACCGGGTCATAGCCGCGCCGCGCGAGGAACTCCGCGCGGAACCTCGGCGACCAATCCTGTTGGCCGGCCTCATAGCTGTCGAGCAGCAGATGCGCGAACGATGCGCCGACGCGCTTGCCGAGTTCGCGCCTGAGCGGCGGGATGACGTTCTCGAGGTGGATCGTCATCGCCTCGGCGGATAGCTTGTCCGCCTCCAGCGACTTGTCCTGGACGTCTTCCGGCGCGGGGCGCGGGCGCGCGCCGGTCGGCGTGTGGCCCAAGCGGAAGAGCGTCCAGCGGCCTTCGGGCACCTGCCAGGTGCAGGTGCCGTCCGCCGCGGTCCTTGCCGTCACATCGATCACAGACGCCGCCGCGGGCTCGCCGTCAGGCACCGCCACGACCGCAATGTCGCGGTAGAAGTCCAGCGCGGTCTTGGGCTGCGGCAGCTTTGCCGAAAACAGGGCGGGGCCCTTCACCTGCGTCTCGCTCCACACCATCTTCTGCATGGCGTATTCCGGAGTGATCCACGGCCCTCCCGAGACCGAGAAGCCCGGGCAGTTATGCATGCCGAGTTCCAAGCCGAGGCGGTCGGCCTCCTTGGCGGCGTGGCGCATGAGCGCCCACCAAGCGGGATTCTGGTACGACACATTGTCGGCCAGGCTGTTCGAAAGCGCCTGCATGCCCGCATGCGACGCGATGTGGAAGACGGTGGCCCCGCCGATCCCCGCGTCGCGCATGGCCTCAAGGTCGCGCGTGATGCCGTCCCGCGTCACATTATTCCCGAGCCAGTGCCACCAGACATGCGGCAGAGCGTGCACCGGCGGCTTCAGAAACGCCGCCTCCAGTTCGCCGCCCGGCTCCGCCGCGCCCGCCACACTGAAACAAAACCCGATCGCCACCCCCGCGACGATACCCAAACGCCCCGTTCGCATCCGCATTTTCCACCTCGCTCGTTTCAGCCGTGCCGCCACAGCCTATCCCGGTTCAGAATGCGTCTCTTTATAGCAAATATCCCTGTTGACAGACTACTTGTTCCTTCCGTACTATCTACAATGACGTTTGTTTTGTATCGTGTTCGCAAGGCCCGTGTTGAATATCAAGGGGGTGAGTGATGACTGATGGCATTCAGCTCTCACAGGCGAAACAGAATCTCTGGATCGCAGCCTTCGCCATTGCAGCTTTGCTGATCGCGTCGTTGGGATTCGTCCAATACAAAGCCGAAAAGGAACACGTCCAATCGGAGAAGGCACAGGAGCTCACGGCCATCGGGACATTGAAGGCCGGGCAAATCGCCGAATGGCGCAAAGAGCGTCTCTCCGACGCCATCCGTTTCGCGCAGGGGCCCACGCTGACACGCGCCATTGAGAAAAATGACGCCAAAGACCTGCGCGTCATGATGGCCCTCAACCGGAAAGCCAACTTCTATGAGGATACGCTTCTGGTTTCTCCGGCCTGCGAGATTTTGGCATCCGCCACAGATAAACCCGCCCCTTTCACGGACGCCACGCGGTGGGCCGTCGAAAAGGCCCTCAACACGCGCACACCCGTCTTTTCCGATTTCTTCCGGCAAGAAAACGACAGTGTCCACATCGATATCGCCGCGCCTGTCAACAATGATTCCGGCGTGCCCATCGGCGCGTTCGTCCTGCGCTGCGCCGCGTCTGACTTCCTCTACCCGCTGATCCAGTCATGGCCCGTCTCCAGCATCAGCGCCGAAACTCTGCTGGTCAGGCGCGAAGGGGATTCGGTGATCTTCCTGAACAAGTTGCGCCACGAACGCCACAGCGCCATGACGCTCAAGCTTCCCCTGACGCGAACGGATGTTCCAGCCGTACAGGCGGTCCATGGCACGCAAGGCATTGTCAAGGGCACCGACTATCGGGGCATCCCGGTTCTGGCCGACATCCGCCCGGTCCCCAATTCAGACTGGTTCATCATCGCCAAGGTGGACAGCAGCGAAGTGCTCGGACCGGTACGCATCCGTGCCCTCATCATCACCGGGTTTGTGCTGTTGGGCATCCTCCTCGCAGCCACCGCAACCGCCTTCGGCCTGCGCAACCGGCAGGCGTCGCTCTACCGCAACCTCTACCGGGCCAAACAGGAGCAATATGCGGCCGTCGAAAAGTACCGCACCATCCTGTACAGCATCGGCGACGCGGTGATCACGACCGATTCCCAAGGCTGCGTGCGGCAGATGAACCCGATTGCTGAGAACCTGACCGGCTGGTCGGAAACCGAAGCGTGGGGCCGACGGCTCGAAGACGTCTTTCACATCGTCAACGAAGAAACCCGCGTCGTCATGCAGAACCCCGCTTGGCGCGTCCTGCAAGAAGGCCAGATCGTCGGCCTTGCCAACCACACGATTCTGCTGGCGCGCAACGGCACGGAGTATCCGATCTCCGACAGCGGCGCTCCGATCCGCGACGAGCAGGGAACCGTGACCGGCGTGGTGCTGGTGTTCAGAGACCAATCGTCTGAGCGCGCCGCACAAAAAGCCTTGGTCGAAAGCGAACGGCGCCTCTCGACACTCCTGAACAATCTGCCCGGAATGGCTTACCGCTGCCGGATGGACTCCTACTGGACCATGGAATTCGTTTCTCAGGGCTGCGCCGCCCTGACCGGTTACCCGCCGGCCGATCTTCTCGATAACGCGCGGATGACCTATTTCGACCTGATCCATGCCGATGACCGCCAATACGTCTGGGACACGATCGCCGCAAGCGTTGACCGCCGGGAGACCTTCACGGTCGAGTACCGCATCACGACGTCGGACGGAGGTGAAAAATGGGTGTGGGAACGCGGTTGCGCCGTCCTGAAGCCGGACGGGACCGTCGACGTGCTGGAGGGCTTCATTCACGACATTACCGACCGCAAGCGGGCCACCGAGGAGCAGGCAAAACTACAGGAACAGCTCTACCAGGCCCAGAAAATCGAGGCCATCGGGCGACTCGCAGGCGGCGTGGCCCACGACTTCAACAACATGCTCTCGATCGTTATCGGAAACGCCGAACTGGCCGACGACCAGCTCGAGCCCGCATCCCCCCTCCACTCCGAACTCGCCGAAATCCTCAAGGCGGGGAAACATTCGGCCAGCCTCGTCAAGCAGCTCTTGGGCTTCGCCAGCAAACAGAACATCCGACCGCGCAACCTCGACCTGAATGAGGCCATCGGCGGCATGTGCGACATGCTCCGGCACCTCATCGGCGAAACAATCAAGCTGGAATGGCGGCCCGTTCCCCGTCTATGGCCCGTGCTGATGGATCCCGGACAGATCGACCAGATCCTCGTCAATCTGGCGGTGAATGCCCGCGACGCGATCACGGGGGCAGGGACCATCACCGTCACGACCGACAACATACACAACCGCAAAGCCGAGGGAAACATCCTCCCCGAGGCCCCTCTCGGCGACTACGTCCTCCTTTCCATCGCCGACACGGGCTGCGGCATGGACCCCGCCACGCAAACCCAAATCTTCGAGCCTTTCTTCACCACGAAGCCGCACGGCATCGGCACGGGTCTGGGCCTTTCCACGGTCTACGGGATCGTGAAGCAGAACAACGGATTTATCCGCGTGAACAGCCAGCCGGGAAAAGGGACCTGCTTCCAGATTTATCTGCCGAGCCTCCGCGTCGCCACGGAAGACGCCGAAGAGGCGCAGGCCGCCGCCGTCGCGGCAGAACCGCCCCCCCAGGCTCCGGCCCCGGCCGCGCCGACGTCGGCCACCATCTTGCTGGTGGAAGACGAAGCCGCCGTGCTGAGTCTCACCCAAACGCTCCTCTCAAAAATGGGGTACACCGTCATCCCGGCCAACGGAGCCAAGGAGGCGCTGCAGCGTGCGCGCGAACATGAGGGCGAGATCCACCTGCTCCTGACAGACGTGGTCATGCCAGACATGAGCGGCCGCGATCTGCGGCAGCACCTCATCCGTTTACGGCCAACCGTCAAGAGCCTTTTCATGTCCGGTTACACGGCGGACATCATCGCCAACCACGGCATGCTCGACAACAACATCCACTTCCTCCAGAAACCCTTCACGCGCGAAACCCTCGCCGAAAAAGTGGGCGAAGCGCTGTCGTCTTAAGCCGATGGCCGGCGTCACCCCCCTGTCCATTCCGACGTCTAACCCAGAACCCCGGAGTCGCCCATGAAATGCTGTCTCGCCCTTGCCCTGTTGGCGTATGTCGGCACGCTTCACGCGCAGACCGCCTACAAGGCCGACTGGGAGTCACTCGACAAGCGGCCCCTGCCCGTCTGGTGGCAAGAGGCGAAGTTCGGCATCTTCATCCACTGGGGCGTCTACGCCGTGCCCGCCTACGCCCCGACCGACGAAGCCAACGTCTATGCCAAATATTCGGAGCACTACGACAACCGCCTCCGCACCGGAAACGCGGCGTTCACGAACTTCCATGCCCGCACCTACGGCGCCCGCGTGGCATACGCCGACTTCGCCGCGCAGTTCCGCGCCGAACATTTCAACCCGGACCAATGGGCCGACCTCTTCAAAAAATCGGGCGCCAAATACGTCGTCCTCACCTCCAAGCACCACGACGGCTTCGCGCTCTTCCCCAGCGCCTACAGCCCGCGCTGGAACGCGCAGGTCCTCGGGCCGCACCGCGACCTTGCCGGCGACCTGATCGAGTCCGTCCGCAAACAGGGGCTCCACATGGGTTACTACTACTCCCTGCTCGAATGGGGCAATCCGCTCTACGCCAAGGCGACCATCGGCCGCTGGGTCCAGGAGATGAACATCCCGCAGATGAAGGAACTGGTCACGCGCTACAAGCCCGACGTGCTCTGGACCGACGGCGAATGGGATTTCACCGATGAAGAACTGCGCAGCGTCGATTTTCTCGCCTGGCTCTACAACGAGTCGCCCGTCAAGGACACCGTCGTGGTCAACGACCGCTGGGGCAAGAAGACCCGCGGCCTGCACGGCGGCCACTTCACCACCGAATACGACCTGGTCCACACCGGCAGTTCCCTCGACACCCAGTTCGTCCACCCCTGGGAAGAGTGCCGCGGCATCGGCGGCTCCTTCGGCTTCAACCGCTTCGAGACCACCGCGCACTACATGACCTCCGCGCAATGCGTCGAGACGCTCGTCGAAAAAGTCAGCCGCGGCGGCAACCTGCTGCTCAACATCGGCCCGCAGGCTGACGGCCTCATCCCCGTCATCATGCAGGAGCGCCTGCTCGACATGGGCCGCTGGCTGGAGGTCAACGGCGAGGCCATCTACGCCACCACCGCGTGGCGCCGCCGCCCCAAAAACATGCGCGAGACGAAAATCTATTTCACCCGCAAACCGGACGCCCTCTATGCGATCTGCGCGCGCTGGCCGCAAGGCCCGCTCACGATCGACCACGTCGCCAAAGCCGACGGCGTCACGCTGCTCGGCAGCAGCCTGCCCGTCCCGTTCTCCGCAGCCGAAGGCAAACTCACGCTACAGCCGCCCGCCGTCAATCCCGGCAACATGCCCTGCGAGTTCGCCTGGACCTTCAAGATCGCCAACCCGCAGGAATAGTGCTATCGTCAGAGACCTTTTCATTTGTGGCAGGGCGGTTTAACCGAGGTCGTTGCGGACACCTCGGGAAGCAGCCCCGCCTGTACGGAGAACGCTTCACATGGCCGACAGCAACGACGCACCCGACGCAGAATACGAACGCGAGCCCGTCCCGGAAAAGGCGTGGCTCGGACTCAGAAGTTACGTGGGACAGTTCGCGGGCGAGCACGTCGCCGGCACGGAACTCATGATCGGCCCCCTCTTCCTCGCCGCGGGCGTCAGCGCCTTCGACTTTTTCGTCGGCCTGCTGGCCGGCAACCTGCTGGCCGTCCTGAGCTGGACCTTTTTCACGACCCCCATCGCGACGCGCGTCCGCCTGACGCTCTACTGCCACTTGGAAAAGATCTGCGGCCGCAAACTCGTGGTCGTCTACAACACCGTCAACGGCGTGATGTTCACCGTCTTGGCGGGCGCGATGATGACCGTCTCCGCGACCGTGCTCGGCGTGTATTTCAAATTCTCCATGCCGCAGCTGAGCGACACGCTGCCGACCGGCATCGGCTGGGTCGCCGCCGTGCTGCTCACGGGCACGCTCTTTTCCTTGGTCGCGGCCAAGGGCTACCGCTTCGTGGCGACCTTCGCGAACTACGCCGCACCGCTGATGGTCCTGATGTTCGCCGTCTTCGGCCTGGTCAGCCTGCATAAACTCGGCGTGACCGGCCTCGGCGACTTTTGGGAAATCGCATCCACCCGCATCTGGACCGGCGGCGCGCCGCAGGCAGGACAAGTGAAGTTCACCTTTTGGCACGTCACCTTCTTCGCCTGGTTCTGCAACATGGCGTGGCACATCGGCATGGCCGACCTCTCGCTCTTCCGCTTCGCGCGCAAATCGTGGTACGGCGTCGCCTCCGCCGCCGGCATGTTCATCGGCCACTTCATGGCCTGGATCGCCGCCTCGACGCTCTACGCCGTGCAGCTCAAGGCCGATCCGGCCAACACCGCCGTGCTGCCCGGCCCGCTGGCTTATAACGCCTGCGGCGTGCTCGGGCTGGCCGTCGTCGTGGCCGCCGGCTGGACCACCGCCAACCCCACGCTCTACCGCGCCGGACTCGCCTTCCAGTCGCTGATCCCCAACTCCTCGCGCTCCAAGGTCACGCTCGTCACCGGCCTGGTCGCCAGCGTGACCGCCATCTTCCCGATCGTGACCATGAAGCTGCTCGGCTTCGTGTCGCTCTGGGGCATGATCCTGATGCCCATGGGCGCCGTGATTTTCGCCGATTACTGGCTCCTCCCGAAGCTGGGCATGCAGCGCGACTTTGCGGAAAAACGCGGCCTGCCGCTCAACTGGGCCGCCGCCGCCGCATGGGGGGCCAGCATGGCCTTCTGCGTGGGGCTGCTGGCGATGTTCGGCGCCGACAAGATCTACTTCGTCAGCCTGCCCGGCTGGTTCGTGACGGTCCTCGTCTACGTCGGCCTGAGCAAGCGCCTGCAGCGCCAAACACCCACTCGCAACTCCTCACTCCTCAACTCCTAATTCCTAACTCCTCATTCTTATGATCCGCCACGCCTTTAAGATGAAACTCAAGCCCGGCGTCCTCGCCGAGTACAAACGCCGCCACGACGAGATCTGGCCGGAGCTGGCCAAAGAACTCCGCGACGCCGGCATCTCCGACTATTCGATCTTCCTCGACGAGGAGACGCTGACGCTCTTCGCGGTGCAGAAGCTCAGCGAAACGAACACGGCCGCCGGGTTGCCCCAGACGGCCGTCGTCAAAAAATGGTGGGCCTACATGGCCCCGCTCATGGCGGTCAACCCGGACAACTCGCCGGTCTGCACCGAGCTTCCCGAGATCTTCCACCTCGCGTAGCCGCGGTCACGCAGCGCCGCGGCACCGGTCTGAAACGGCGGCAGAGGACGGCCGCCCTACCGGCGCGGTCCCGCTCTCCGGGTAGGGCGGCGCTCCCGCGCCGCCGGAACCCGTGCTATTCCGCAGTCAGCTCGAAGGCCGCGGAATCGTAATCGCCTTCAAGCTTGACCGGCAGGCCCATGCTCATCAGCGCCGCGCCGCCCAGGCTCTTGCCGTTCACGCGAGAGTGGTCGCGCTTCTCTTTGTTGATCTCGGTCAGGCGATAGCGCTTGCCGGCGTCGAGCCCCTGCAGCATCAGCGGCGCGGGGAAGTCGCACATGATGGTGCGGTTCAAACCATATAGGAAGACCACGGCCTTGCTCTTGTCGTCGTTCACGTACATCAGCGAGGCGTAGCTGTGCTCCCACGGCGACACCAGGCGGTAAAGGTCGCCCTGCTGGATCACCGGGCGCAGGCGCTTGTAGTCCGCCACCGCCTTCTTCGCGAACGCGACCTCTTCAGGCGCCATGTTCTTCGGGTGCAGCTCGAAGCCGAGGCGGCCGGACATCGCCACGTCGAAGCGGAACTTGAGCGGCGTGGAACGGTGCGTCTGGTGGTTCGGCACGGCCGTCACGTGCGCCGCCATGGCGCACGCGGGATAGAAGTGCCCCGCGCCCCACTGGATGAACACGCGCTGGCGCGCATCGGTGTCGTCCGACGTCCAAAACTCGTCAGCGTAGCGCAGGAAGCCGTAGTCCATGTGTCCGCCGCCCGAAGAGCAGGCCTTCATGATGATGTCGGGATACTTCGCGTGCAGGCGGCCGAGCAGATCGTACAGCCCCGCCGTATAGTCGAACCACAGGTTCGGCTGGCGGTCCTCGCCGAGATAGGTCGAGCCCGCGTTCATGAAGTCCGCATTCGCGTCCCACTTGATGTAGGCGAGGCCCGGGATGCCCGTGATCATCGCGTCCATCTGGCCGAAGATGTTGTCGCGCAAGGCGGGGTTGGTCATGTCCAGCACCACCTGCGTGCCGCCGCGGCCCTGGCGCAGCGGACGGGTTTTCTCGCGCAACACCCAGTCGGGGTGCGCGTCGACCAGCTCGCTCGTGGTGTTGGCCATTTCCGGCTCGACCCAGATGCCGAACTTGAGGCCGCGCGCCTTGGCCTCGTCGGCGAGCGCGCCCAGGCCTTTCGGCAACTTCTTGTCGTTCAGCACCCAGTCGCCGAGGCCGCGCTTGTCGTCGTCGCGCGCATACTTGCCCTTGGCGAACCAGCCGTCGTCCACCACGAACATCTCGCCGCCCAGCTCCTTCACGCCGTCCATCATGTCGGTCAGCGTCTTCTCGGTGAAATCGAAGTACGCGCCCTCCCAGCTGTTGAGCAGCACGGGGCGCAGCATGTGGCCGTCGCGCAGCTGGTGGTCGCGCGCCCAGCGGTGCAGGTTGCGCGAAATCTGGCCCTTGCCCGAGGCCGAATAGGTCAGCGCGGTCTTGGGCGTCGCCAGCGTCTTGCCCGCGTCGAGCGTGTAGGCGCCGTTGCCCGTGTCGGGGCCGACGTTGATCGCCAGCGCGTCCACGAAGTCGTGCTGCACCGCGATGTTCCACGCGCCGCTCCACGCCAGGGCGGCGCCGATCACGCGGCCCGCGGTCTCCGTCGCCTTCTCGCCGACCGAAAGCATGAACGACGGGTTGTTGCCGAACGCCGAACGCACGCCCGAGCGCGAGGTCATGCTGACCGTCTGACCCAGCGCCACCGGCGCTTCGGCGAGCTGACCCTCGCAGGCCCACTGGCCCGTCAGGGAGAGGAGGTAATACTCTTTCGCCAGCAGCGGGAAGACAAGCGCCACGGAATCCATGCGCATCAGCTTGACCGGCGCGGGCTCATCGTGGCGGATCTCGACCCACGTCTCGACCACGTCGCTCGCCTCGACCGCGCGGAAATGCTGCGTCACGTAGAAAGGATACACGCTGTCCTTCAGCTCAAACACGAGATGCGTCACGCCCGGCTTGTCGTCGACCGTCTTCGCGCCGTTGGCGACCAGTTCCGTGGAGGTCACGCCGTCGGCGTGGATCACGGCCAGCCCGCCGAACTTGTTCATGTTGCTCTTGTCGTTGTCGCTGCCGTACACCGAATAGGTCGCGGGCTTGCGGTGGCCGAAGAAATTGCCGCCGACCCAGCCGTTCCACGCCAAGGCATTGGCGTCGCCGGCCTTGTCCAGCCTGGCGCCGTAATGCACCATCAGCCACGTCGCGCCGCTCTTCTGGAACGCCATGGTCGTGTTTTTCGTCTGCAACAGGAAATCATTCTCGACCGGAGCCGCACCCGCCCAGACCGCGCACGCGGCCAAGCCCGCCAACATCATCGTTTTACGCATCGTCTCTCTCCTTTTACGAACATAGAACGCAGGCAGTATACAAGCCGCCTGTCCCGCAAGACAAGCGAATCCGCCACTTTCGGCGTGCCAGGGCGCATCCGCTCCACTGACTCGGGCCAGGCGGCGGAAGTCCGCCGGAGGGAGACGATTGAGATTAGGATTAAGATTACGATTAAGCCCGCCGCGCGGCAGAGCCGCGAGAAAACGCTGAGGTAACTTGTGCGGAAGTCTGGTACAGTTCCTGTCCGCGTACGGCAGCCATGGCCCGCTTCAATATGGAGCCGCAGTGCCCCGGATTAAGACTGGCCCCGGACCGACAAGGAATCATTGGTGAGGCGGAAACGCACTCCCCCAGGCAAGATTTCCTCAAGTTGTCCGCCGGGCCGTTCGCGCACACGACACAGGAGGATACGCCCATGCCGGACAAACCAGCGCCCGCGTTCGACGAGACCCGCCGGAACGTCGCGGGCATCGACATCGCGGGACACGCCGACCACTACGTCTGCGGCCCGCGCCGTGACGACGGCGGGCACGACGTCGCGCATTTCGGGACGACGACCGCGGAACTGCACAAGCTGCTCGCTTGGCTCAAGGAGCGCGGCGTGGAGTCCGTCGCGCTGGAAAGCACCAGCGTGTACTGGATACCCGTCGCGGACCTGCTGGAGGCGGACGGCGTCGAGGTCGTCCTCGTCGACACCCGCGAGGTCAGGATGGTCCCCGGCCGCAAGAGCGACGTGAAGGACTGCCAGTGGCTGCAGAGGCTGCACAGCTGCGGGCTCCTGCGCGGCGGGTTCCGCCCGCCGGAGAACGTCGCGGCAGTCCGGACGGTGCTGAGGGAGCGCGAAAGCCTGACGGGCATGCGGGTGCAATGCCTCCAGCAGATGCAGAAGAGCCTCGACCAGATGAACGTGCGCGTCCACCACGCCGTCTCGGACATCGACGGGAAGACGGGCCTGGCCATCATCGGGGCCATCGTCGCCGGCGAGCGCGACCCGGCCGCGTTGGCGCGGCTGCGCGACCCCCGCTGCGGCAAGAGCGAGAGGGAGATCGCCGAACGCCTGGCCGGGTCCTGGCGGGAAGAGCACCTGTTCAATCTGGGGCAGGCCTACCGGACGCTGCTGTTCATCGACGAACGGCTCGCCGAGTACGACGCGAAGGCGGCCGCGATGCTCCGGGCGCTCGCCGAGACCTCCGGAAAACCGCCGCCCCCGCCGCCCGCCGGGGAGGATCGCACGCGCAAAGGCACGCGCGACGCGGAGGGCAAGCGCGACCTCCAGCGGATCGCGGGGTTCGACATGACCAGGCTCCCGGGGATCGGGTACGACACGGCCGCCGTCGTCCTCTGCGAGATCGGCCCGGACTTCGCCCGGTTCCCCACCGAGCGGCACTTCGCCGCGTACATCGGGCTGGCCCCCTCGCTCGGAAAGAGCGCGGGCAAGAACGTGCGGCAGCGCAAACGGTGCAGGAACACGTCCCGGGCCGGGCGCGCCCTGCGGATGGCGGCGAGCACCCTGTACCGGTCGCAGACCGAGCTCGGCGCGTTCTTCCGCAGCGTCGCGCGCCGCGCAGACCGCAAGACGGCGGTCAAGGCCACCGCACGCCGCATGGCCCACCTGATCTACCGCGCTGTGCGTTACGGCGCGGCATACGTCGACAACGGCGCGCAGGCTTACGAGAAGCGCATGAGGGAACGGGCCCTCAAAGCGGTCCGCAACCTCATCAAATCGCACAAAATCAACGAGTTGGAACTGTCAACAGCCTTCGCGGCGAGTTGAAGTTATAGGCAAGAAGGTAGTCGTTCCGTCTTCATCCTAATCGTAATCTTAATCCTAATCCTGATCCTCAACTTGAAGTGATCGGTCAAAGCAACGGCTGCGACCCTTCCCGCCAGGGCGTTTCTGTCAGCGGCACGTGCCCAGTGCCAGAAGCCCGTAAAACGTGTGTTCGGCGTCGCCTTGACGCGCCGCCGTCGAAGCGCCGAAAAGTCCGTCGTCCAGCCAGCACGCCCCAACGAAAGCCAGGTCGTCGTCACGCCCATCGTTGCGGCTGGGCGTCTTGGCGGAAGCGGCGTCCACCCCCAACGCGAACCGCGACACCGCCGTGGCGAGCAGATCGGCCGGAGCGCCGGGAGCCGCGGCGAAGCCGCCGCCTGGACACCGTCTGGACTCCAGCATGGGCGTGATCGACGTGCCGCGCCGTCCGGACAGGCGCTCCAGGATCAGCCCCGCCGCGAGCCGCGGCGTGGGCAGGCGCTCCAGCGCAGACGACGAAAAAACCAGCGGCTGGCGCCATCGCAGCAGCCGCGCCAGCCAACGCGGTACACGGTCCGCAGCCAGCAGCGCCAGAAAGGCGCCATACGCGTCGCCGCACACCAGCGACGCCACCGCCGCGGGCCAAGAAGCGCGGTGCCCACGGCCTTCGGCGGCCAGCACGAACCGCGCGCACCGCGCATCGATCGGATTCGCGTCCCGCCGGTGCGCCCGCATGTACGCGCAAACCCGGTCGCAGTCATACCCCGCACCGAGCGCCCGCAGGCCCAGCCACGCGAAGAGCGTGTAATACGGGTCAGAGCGCCCGTCCAGGCCCGCGAAGCCACCGTCCGGCCGCTGGAGGGACAGCATGGCCCGCGTCACGGCCACGCGCGATTCCGCCGCGAGCCCCGCCGCGCCGCGGGCGGCCGTGTCTTCGAGCCTTTGAAACAGGTTGGCCATGCGTGACCGCTTCCCCAAACAAAAAAGGGGCACCGCCGCGTGCCCCCTTTTCAAATCTCCGGTTTAAGTCCTGAGGCTCCTCTTACTTGAAGAGTTTCTTCAGGCTCTTGGCCGCTTCGGAAGCCGCGTCGGTCGCGCTCTTGGCCGCGTCAGACGCCGTGTCCGCCGCGCCGCTCGTCACATTCTTGAGCGAGTCCGTGGCCCCCTTGGCCGTATCCGAGGCGGAGCCGCTCAGGCTTTTGAGCATGTCGCCCGCCGCGCCCGTGACGCCCGTGACCGCCTGCGTGAGGCCGTTCAGGATCCCGTTCATGATCTCGGTCAGCGCGTCCACGAACGACGTGCCGCCCGACTTCTTGCCGATGTCGCGCACCGTCACCGACGGCAGGGGGATCGTCAGCGCCTTGCCCATCGTCAGGCCGGACGCGTACGACACCTTGGCATTGTTGAGCGAGAACTCCTCGATCACGACCTTTTTGCCGGCCTTTTTCTCGTCGGTCTTCTTGGCCTTTTCCTCCTCCGAGGATTTCTTGGCGTTGCCCAGCATGGTGTCGAAGTTCGACTTGCCGTCTTTGCTTTCGAACACGATGGCCGGCGCGTCGACCTGGATCTTCTTGACCACGATCGTGTCACTCATCAGCGATTTCAGATTCAGGCCGATCTCGACCTTCTCCACCGCGAAGGCGTCCTTATCGGAATATCCCTGCGGATTGCCGACCTTCACCTGTGAGATGGTCAGGCTGCCCGCGAGCGGGCTGAGCTTGACGTCGCCGACCGACACCGGCACGCCGAGTGCCTTCGGACCGCCCACCGATGCCGCCGTTTTGACGATCGGCCCGATGGTCATGGGGAGCGTCAACACAGCGGCCAGCAGCAGCACCACCAGTACAATCAAAATCCCAACCAGCATCTTACCGAGCTTCTTCATTCTCTACCCTCCCTTTTTACGTCAGGCAGGGACGCCTCGGTGAGGCGTCCGGGGCGGTTTCGGAGAAACCGCCCCGCCCAACCATGAACACATGCACTTTTTTTCTACACCGTGTACGTCGAAGCGGCGGTGTTGCCTCCGCTCGCAGTCCAGATGTGATGATAGAACTCGCCGCGGGGCTTGTCAACGCGCTCGTAGGTGTGCGCGCCGAAGTAATCGCGCTGCGCCTGCAGCAGGTTGGCCGGCAGGCGGGCGCTGCGGTACGCATCATAGTAGTTGAGCGCGGTGCTCATGGCCGGCACCGGGATGCCCAGGTCCACGGCCGTCTTGATGACCGCGCGCCACGCGTCCTGCGCCTTGGCGACGACCTTTTTGAAATACGGGTCAAGCAACAGGTTGGCCAAGGAAGGGTTCTTGTCGAACGCCTCCTTGATCTTGCCCAGGAACCGCGCGCGGATGATGCAGCCCTGACGCCACACCAGCGCGATCTCGCCGTAGTTCAGATCCCATTTGTACTCGGCCGCCGCCGCGCGCATGAGCTGATAGCCCTGCGCGTACGAGCAGATCTTCGAGGCGTAGACCGCCTGTTCCAACTGTTTGACGAAAAGCTTCTTGTCGACTTCCGCCGCGACGGCGGGGCCTTTGAGGACTTTGGCGGCCGCGACGCGCTCTTCCTTGATCGCCGAGAGGCAGCGCGCGAAGACGGCCTCCGCAATCTGCGGAATCGCCACGCCCAGATCAAGCCCGGCCTGCGAGGTCCACTTGCCCGTGCCCTTCTGCCCGGCCGTGTCGAGGATCACATCCACCATCGGCTTGCCCGTCACCTCGTCGTACTGCGAGAGGATGTCCGCCGAGATATCGATCAGGTAGCTGTCGAGATCGCCCTTGTTCCACTTGGCGAAAACCTTCTGCATCTCCTTCGCGCTCATGCCCAGGCCGCGCGCCATCAGGTCGTACGCCTCGCAGGTGAGCTGCATGTCGCCGTACTCGATGCCGTTGTGCACCATCTTCACGAAATGTCCCGCGCCGTCGCTGCCGATCCACGCGCAGCAGGGCGAGCCGTCGTCCACCTTCGCCGCGATGTCCTGGAAGATATCCTTCACGTGCGGCCACGCCTTGGCGTCCCCGCCGGGCATGATGGCCGGCCCCAAGAGCGCGCCCTCTTCGCCGCCCGACACGCCGGTGCCGATGAAACGCAGGCCCTTCTCGGCCAGATATTTCGTGCGGCGGATGGTGTCGGGGAAGTGGCTGTTGCCGCCGTCGATGACGATGTCGCCCTTCTCCAGCACGGGCAGCAACGACTCGATCGTCTCGTCCACGGCCTTGCCGGCCTTGACCATCATCATGACGCGGCGCGGCTTCTTGAGGTTCGCGGCCAAGTCCTTCAGCGAGTGGCAGCCGATGAGCTTTTTCCCGGCGCCGCGGCCGCCGATGAACGCGTCGACTTTCTCAACCGTGCGGTTAAAGCACGCCACGGTGTAACCCTTGCTCTCCATGTTCAAGACGAGGTTCTCGCCCATCACCGCCAACCCGATCAACCCGATATCCGCTTTTGTCGCTTTCTTTGCCATTGTTATTTTCTCCTTTTCGAATGATCCGAAAAAATCGATTGAGCCGAAAGAACCGGGCCTCGAATCCATCGAATCTTTCGATTCCGCCCGATTCTTTCGACAAAACGCGCCGTCGCTTACACGCCGCTGTAGGCCGAAAACCCGCCGTCGATCGGCACCACGACCCCCGTCACGAACCCGGCGGCCTGATCCGAAACCAGCCACAGCAACGCGCCGATCAGGTCGGCCGGCTCGCCGAAATGCCCCATCGGCGTGTGCGCCATGATCTTGTCAGAGCGCGGCGTCAGCGAGCCGTCCTTATTGGTCAACAGGGCGCGGTTCTGGTCGGTGAGAAAGAAGCCCGGCGCGATCGCGTTGACGCGGATGCCGGCCTTGGCCATGTGCACCGCCATCCACTGCGTGAAGTTGCTGACCGCCGCCTTGGCCGCGCTGTACGCGGGGATCTTGGTGAGCGGACGGAACGCGTTCATCGACGAGACGTTGATCACCACGCCCGAACGGCCCAACGCCATCTTCTTGGTGAACGCCTGAGTCGGCAGCAGCGTGCCGAGGAAGTTCAGGTTGAACACGAATTCGATGCCCTTGGGGTCCAGGTCGTAAAACGTCACGAAATCCCGGTTCTCATTGAGCAGGTCGTCGGGATTCATATACTCCATCGCCGTGGTGCCCTTGGGGTGGTTGCCGCCCGCGCCGTTGAGGAGGATCGAGACCGGGCCCAGCGTCTTCTCGACCTGCTCGTTCGCGGCTTCGAGGCTCGCCTTGTCCAGCGCGTTGCAGGCCACGGCCATGGCCTTGCCGCCCGCCGCCGTGATCTCATCCGCCACCTTCTGCGCCGCCTCCAGCTTCAGGTCCGCCACGGCCACCGCCGCGCCGCACTCGGCCAACGCCTTGGCCATCGCGCCGCACAGCACGCCGCCGCCGCCGGTCACAACCGCCACTTTACCATTCAAATCCACTTTAAAAGGCACCGCCATTTTTTTGCTCCTTATTTATTCGGGCGGGCACGGTGTCCCGCCCCGATATCGTTACGACTGAAACCGCTCCCGCACCGACCACAACCCGATCGCGGGATTACTGATGTAGAAAATCTCTTCGCCGTCGGGCATCACGTTGACGCCGTCTTTCAGCGTGTCCGGATTGTAGCGCGCCATCGCCGCCGCGACATCGGCAAACGTGAAGCCCGCGCCCTCGACCTCTGCGCGCGTCAGATGCCCGGGCGCGTAGGTGATGCCGAACCGGCCCTCGGAAGAGCCGTGGATCAGGTGCGCCGCGGCGCCGAGGTTTTCCTGCAGGTCCTTGTTGGCCTTCACCGCCGCCAACGTTTTCGGCGTCCCGAAGTAGCCGTACTTGCGGATCAGCGCGTCGATCTGCCTGTCCTCGCCGAACTCCTTCACGCCCGGCGCCAGGATCAGCAGTTCGCCGCCGTCGGCCATGGCCATGCGCGTGCGGTAGATCGCCTTGTTGCCGAGCCACGTGCTCTTGAACTCTGCGGGGTCCAGATAGACCACGCATTTCTTGAACGGTTTCGGCACCATCTCGAAGTTGACCTCGAGCGCGAGCGCCGCGGCGCGGTTGAAGACCTCGATGTCGTCGCCCGCGTAGAGCCCGCGCACCGCCATGCCGCCGCTCTCGGCGCGGCCCACGACCGTCTGCACGTACACGGTCTGCGGCAGCAGGTGGCCGAAATGGTCCGACCCGTAATTGAACAGCTTGCGCACCGGCGTATCGGCCCGGCCCATGATGCGTTCCATGCCGTAGACCGCGCCGACGAAGTGGCTGCGGTTGATCGCCACGGCGCCGCCGGTGCCGACGAACAGGTTCTTGTTGTAGTTGGCCATGCCGATCACTTCGTGCGGCACGACCTGGCCGATCGACAGGATCAGGTCGAACCCGCCCTCGACGAGCAGCTTGTTCACCTGCACCGGCCAGTCGAAATCCAGCTTGCCGCCGGTGATCTCGCTCACGTAGGCGGGCGGCACCGTGCCCAGCGTCACCACGTCGTTGCGCCAGTCGTGGGGCTTGAAGAGCGACAGCGGCATCTCGCCGAACATCTCGCGGAGCTGCTTCTCGGTCATGGGCGAGTGGGTGCCCAGCGCGGGCAACACGGCGGCCAGGCGGTCGCCGTAATATTCCCACACATACTGCGTCAGCAGGCCGGCCTGCGAATGGAAGCGGGTGAAATCCGGAGGCAATACCAACACTTTTTTGCGGGGGCCCAACTTGTCCAGCGCCTCAAACAGCCCCTGCTTCATTTGCGCGCGGTCGATCACGTCTTTCACCGCGCCACGTGCATAGTACAACATGAAACACCTTTCCTTTTTTTGCGCATTTAGTGTTGCATAACGCCCCCGCCAAATCAAGCGCGGGCACGTCCCGCAAAAACGGGATTGTCGAAGCGGCGCGGGGTGCCGTATACTCTCCCCCGTTTATGCGAATCCTCACCCGATATGTGCTCCGCGAATTCCTGATCCCCTTCACCTACTGCGTGATCGGCTTTTTGGGCATTTACATTGTCTTCGAGCTGTTCGACTCTTTCAACCGGATCATGGAGGCCAAGCCCCCCGTGACGCAGGTGCTCGCGTTCTTTGCCGGCTACGTGTCGCCCTACCTCGAGTGGCTGATTCCCGCCGCCCTGCTGCTGGGGACGCTCTACACGATGTGGAATTTCTGCCGGCACAGCGAAATCACCGCCATGCGGGCCAGCGGCATCGGTTTCCTGATCATCGTGCGGCCGCTGCTCGCCGTCGCCGGCATCATGGCGGCGGTGGTGGCCTGCGTCAACGAGTTCTATGCGCCGGGAGCCTCGGAAAAGGCTCGCAGCTACCGCGAGGCGCATTTCAAGCCCTCGGCCGGCAAAGCCCTCGAGGACATCCCCTACTACAACCAGCCCGCGGGCCGCGTCTGGCGCATCAACAAGATGGCCGCCAGCAATGCCAACCTGCTCGAGGGCGTGCGGATCTCGTTCGACCGCCCGGACGGCAGCCGTCAACTGGACGTCACCTGCCGCAAAGCCGAATACCTGGACGGCATGTGGTGGCTTTTCTACCCGAAGTACCAATATTTCGACGAGTTGAACAACCCGGTCGCGAACCCTTATCCCGCCTTGGGCGGCCTTCCCGTCAGGGCCTTTCCCGAACTGGACGAGACGCCGCACGATTTCCTGCTGATGAACAAATCGTGGGAATACTACACCGTCCGCGACATGCGCCATTACCTCGACCGGCACCCGCATCTCAAGAAAGAGGAGATCGCCTCCAAGACCTTCGACATCCACGCCCGCTTGGCGGCCCCCTTCTCCTGCCTGATCATCACCCTTTTCGCCATTCCGGCAGGCGTCGCCACCGGCCGCCAGAGCGTCTTCAAAGGCGTGCTCATCGCCGTTGCCATGTTCTTCGCTTTCTACGCCGCCTCGCTCGGCTGCATGGTGCTGGCGAAAAACGGCCTCTTGCCCGCCGTTCCGGCGGCCTGGCTCGCGAATCTGGCGTTCCTGGCGGCCGGACTGGTTCTCTTCCACCGCCAGCGCTGAGAACGGACGCTCAGCCGGCCGGCGGCTGGATGCGGACGCGCAGCACGTCGTTGGAAATGGCGCTGAGCACGTGGTCGGCGCGTTCCGCATCGTACAGGCACGGGATGCGGACGCGCTGCTGGTAGGTCTTGCCGGTGTCGCCGTCGCGCATCGTCAGGGTCAAGACGTTGCCGGCCGCCGTCACGCGCACACTCTCTTGGGCAACCCACTCCGGCAAAGAAAACAGCACTTCGTAGGCCTTGCCGTCCTCGCGCATATCCATGGCCGGGCTGCAGGGGACACGCTCCCATCCGGAGGCCACCATCGACCGCGCGATGGTGTTCACGCGCGTTCGGCCGGCAGACACCCGCAGACCTTCAACCGCCCGCGACGGCGAGACCGGCCGACGCATCCGCGTTTCGTCGCGCCCGGCCCCGGCGGCCGACGCTCCGCCAAGCAGAGCATCCGTGCGGTTCGCCGAATACCAGACAGCCCCCAGAAGGACGAAAACCGTTACGAGAAGAAGGTTGTCGCACCCCGCCCATAACCTTTCGAAACCTTTATTCTCTTTCATAACCGCATCCCGAAAAATGGTCCGCCGTAGAATGAAGCAAATGACGTGCCATTGGTTTTACGCCCCGTTTTCTCGCCGACTTCGGCCCGCCGCCCTCCGGCGAGAAACGCAAAAAGAATCCGAGCGCGCCAACCTGTCGCAGAGAAACGCGCCAACTTGTCGCATCCCGGCTTGCTATTGTCCGAGAAAGAGGGATAATGAACACGATGTGAGCGCGGAAAGAAGACCTTGGGACCCGTTCATCCCCGAGACGGCACATTCCCTGCTCACTGGGATGACGCATGACAAGCACGACCACACTTTCCGAACCGCGGCATGGCGCATGGCGGCTGGAGTTCATCCTCCTGCTGGCCCTGTTGACGTCGGCCTTGATGGCGGGCGGCGTGCTTGTTTTCCTCAAAGTCCAGCACGACAAGCGAGCCCATCTCGCGGCCACGGAGACCGTCTTGCAGGAAGGCGAGGCGCTTCTCGACGCGCTCAGCTTCCAGAGCATCTCCTTTGCGAAGAACCCCGTGCCCGCCGAATGGCGCCTTTTCGCCACCCGGGTGGACAGCGCCTTTTCGGTCCGCAAAGACGTCCAATCGGTCTCCGTGTCGCGGGACGGCGTCACGGTCTTTCACCGCCAGGCGGGCGGGTTCAACACGCCGCCGCCCCTGCCACCCGCCCCCCCCGGATGGGCCGGCCCGGTCACGAACCAGATGGCCGAGACCGAAATGTCGCGGGGCTCCATTGAGATCGGCGGCGTCCGGCAGCCGGTCTTTGTCATCTCGCGCACCATGTCCTTGAGCGACGGCAGCAAGATCGTCACCGAAGCCACGTTCAAACGCGAGGCGGTCGGCACGGAGGAGCTCCCCGCGCGCGCCCTGGTCTCTTCGCTTTTCTCTTTTTCCGTCGCCGTGCTGATCCTCGCGTTCGCGGTCTGCGCCCTGGTGCTCCTCGTCGCGGTCGCGCGCGACCGCCGCCGCGAGCAGCGCGCCCGCCAGGAGGAGCACCTCGCCTTCTCGGGCGTGCTGGCCAACGGCATCCTGCACGACTTCCGCAACCCCATGTCCGCCGTGCGCCTCGACGCCCAGATGCTCGGCAAGGAGATGAAGCGGACGGAGGGCTTCCGCCCCGAGCGTGTCCGCGACCTCTCGGAGCGCATCGCCCGCACGATGGAGCGCATGGACAAAGTCTTCCAGGAATTCCTCTTCCTCGCCAAACCGGCCGACGAGAAGCCGGAGCGCGTCGATCTCGAGCAGGTGGTCAAGGAGTGCGTGGACACCCTGGCCCCCCGCATCGAACACGCCGAGGTCGCCGTCAAAACCGTCCGGCTCGGCGACCTGCCCCACGCCGCGGCCTTTCCCTTCGCCCTGCGCAGGGCCCTGCTGAACGTGCTGATGAACAGCGTGCAGTTCGCGCCCAAGGGCAGCGAGATCACCGTGACCCTCGCGCGCCACGGCGGCCGGATCGTTGCCGACGTGCTCGATCGCGGCCCCGGCATCCCGCCCGAAAAGCGCGAGACGGTCTTCGACATGTTTGTGACCGGCCGCCCCGAAGGCACCGGCCTGGGCCTCTTCCTCGCCCGCACCGCCATCCGGCGCTGCGGCGGCGACATCGAGGCGTTCGGGCGTGAAGGCGGCGGCGCCGACCTCCGCATCACCCTGCCCGTCAGCGACGCCCCCCCGTTTCCCAACGCCGCATCACAACCTCCTCGTAACTAAATCCTAACCCCTCCTTTCCCATGAACGACACGCCCACCCTCCTCATCATCGAAGACGATCCCGACAATGCCCGGTCTGTGACCGAAGCCGCCGAGGACGCGGGATTCAAGGCCGTCTGCACCACCACCGGCACGGCCGGCGTCGACGCGTTCCGCCAGCACGTGCCCGACCTCGTGCTGAGCGACCTGGTCCTGCCCGACATCGACGGGCTGGAGGTGCTCGCGCGCCTGCGCAAGCTCGACGCCGCGGTGCCGGTCATCATCATGACCGCCTACGGGTCCGTGGAGTCCGGCGTGCGCGCCATCCACGAAGGCGCCTACGACTACGTCACCAAGCCGCTCGACCTCGATGACATCCAGTCCAAGCTGCGCCGGGCCTATGAGACGTCGCGCCTGCGCCGCCAGGTGGACAAGCTCTCCCAGTCCGTGCGCGAGAAGTTCGCCGCCACCGCCATCATCGCGGAATCGGCCGGCATGAAAGCGGTCATCACGCAGATCGAGGCGCTGGCCGACACCACCGCGACCGTACTCGTCACCGGCGAAAGCGGCACCGGCAAAGAGCTGGTGGCCCGCGCCCTGCATGTGGATTCCAAACGCGCCGACGGGCCCTTCGTGGCGGTCAACTGCGGCGCCTTCGCAGAAACGCTGCTGGAGTCCGAGCTCTTCGGCCACGAGAAGGGCTCGTTCACCGGCGCCGTCGGCACCTATAAGGGCGCCTTCGAGCGCGCCGACGGCGGCACGCTCTTCCTCGACGAGATCGGCGACGCGCCCGCCTCCGTCCAGGTCAAACTGCTGCGCGCGCTGGAAGAGAAAGAGGTCCGCCGCGTCGGCGGCAAGGAGGTTTTCAAGGTCAACGTGCGGCTGGTTTCCGCCACCAACAAAGACCTCGTCGCGATGGTCAAGGAGGGCACCTTCCGCGAGGACCTGCTTTACCGCCTCAACGTCGTGACCTTGCGCGTGCCGCCCCTGCGCAGCCGCAAGGAGGACATCCGCCACATGGCCGACCGCTTCATCGCGCGCGCCGCCTCGGAGAACGGCAAGCACATCACCACCGTCCGCCCCGACTTCTACGCCGCGCTGGAGTCGTACGACTGGCCGGGCAACGTGCGCCAGCTCCGCAACATCGTCGAGTCCGCGGTCCTGCTCTCCCCCGGCGGCGTGCTGACGGCCGACTCCGTGGCCCTGCCCGGCGGAGCCTCCGCGCGGGCCACCCCCGCGGCCGCCCCCGGGGCGTTGTCGATTCCGGACGGCATGACCCTCGAGCAGCTCGAGCGCGCGGTTCTCGAAACCCGCCTCCAGCAGAACAGCGGCAACCGGACCCTCACCGCCGACCAGCTCGGCCTCTCACGCCGCACGATCCAGCGCAAAATCAAAGAGCACAACCTGCCTTACTGACATGAAAATGGACAATATGGCACACATTTTGCTAAATTCAGATTTCAAGCCGCGCTTTAAGCCGGCTGAACGGGATTTTTTGTCATCCTGTCGGACGGCCGACCGGATACACCGATAACCATCAACAACAGAGGAATCAGGATGCTGACCGTAAGTAACCTCAAGAAGAACTTCGGCTCGTTCCCGGCGGTAAAAGGGGTCTCTTTTACCGTTGAAAAGGGCGAAGTCCTAGGCTTTCTCGGCCCGAACGGCGCGGGAAAATCGACCACCATGCGCATGATCACGGGGTTCATTCCCCCCAGCTCCGGCACCGCCACGGTCTGCGGGCACGACATCAGCACCGACGCCGTGGCCGCCAAACGGTGCATCGGCTACCTGCCCGAGAATGCGCCAAGTTATCACACCATGACTGTGACAGATTTTCTCACTTTCATCGGCCGGGTGCGCGGATTCGAGGGCAATGCGCTCGCGGAGAAAGTCGAAGCGGCGATCACGAAGAGCCGGCTCGACAACGTCCGCAGCCAGACCATCGAAACGCTTTCCAAAGGCTACCGCCAGCGCACGTGTTTCGCCCAGGCCATCCTGCATGATCCCCAGGTGCTGGTCATGGACGAACCCACCGACGGGCTGGACCCGAACCAGAAGTTCGTGGTGCGCGAGATGATCAAGGAGATGGCGGCCGACAAGGCGATCATCATCTCCACCCACATCCTCGAGGAGGTCGACGCCGTCTGCTCGCGCGTCATCGTCATCGCCGGCGGCCAGGTGGTCGCCAACGGCACGCCGGACGAGCTGCGCGCCAAAGATCCCCAGGGACGCCTTGACGTGGTGTTCCGCAACCTGACCATGACGGAGGGCGCATCCCATGTCTAACGTGAAAACCATCAAGGCCATCTTCCAACGCGAATTCAAAGCCTACTTCGACTCGCCCGTGGCGTACGTCTTCCTCGTCGCCTTCCTCGTGCTGGTCGGATTCCTCACCTTCGGCGTGACCATGTTCTACGAGCGCCGCCAGGCCAACCTGACGCCGTTCTTCTTCTGGCACCCGTGGGTCTACCTGCTGTTGGTCCCCGCCGCCACGATGGGCCTCTGGGCCGAAGAGCGCCGCACCGGCACGATCGAGCTGCTGCTGACCCTGCCGGTCACACTGGTCGAGACGCTCGTGGGCAAGTTCCTCGCGGCGTGGGCCTTCATCGGCATCGCGCTGGCGCTGACGTTCCCGATCGTCGCGACGACCGCTTGGCTCGGCAACCCCGACATGGGCGCGATCGCGTGCGGCTACCTCGGCTCGTTCCTGCTTTCGGGCGCGTGCGTGGCGGTCGGCGTCTTCGCCTCGGCGCTCTCGCGCAGCCAGGTCATCGGCTTTGTGATCGCCCTCGCGATCTGCCTCCTCCTGCTGATCATCGGCTTCGACCCCGTGATCAACGCGGTCTCCGGCTGGGGCGTGCCCGCCGGCATCGTCAACGCCGTCGCCTCATGCAGCCTGATGCAGCATTTCGACGCCATGCGCCGCGGCGTGATCGATTTCTACGACATCGGCTACTACGTCGGCGTGATGGTCTTCATGCTGGCCGCCGCACACGTCGTCACCGACAACCGCAAGGCTTCCTAAGCCCGTTCGCAAAAAGGAGTTTTTGTCATGTCTGACACCCAATCTAAAACCGTCTCACGCATCGGCACCGGTGCCGCGGGCCTCGCGGTCCTGTTGGTCATCATCGGCGCCGTCAACCTCATCATCGCCAACCTGCGCCTCCGCGTAGACCTGACCGCCGAGAAGCTCTACACGCTTTCGGACGGCTCGAAGCAAGTCCTCGGCAAACTCGAGAACGACGTGGTGCTGAAGTTCTACTTCAGCTCCAGTTCGGCCGAAATGCCCATGGGCTTCAAGACCTACGCCAACCAGGTGCAGGATCTGCTCAAAGAGTACGAGATCGCCGGCAAGGGCCGCGTCACGCTCGAAGCCTACGACCCCAAGCCCGACTCGGATCCGGAGGAGTGGGCCCAGCGTTACGGCATTGAGCCGCAGCAGACCAACCCGTTCGGCCAGCCGGTCTATTTCGGCATGGTCGCGGTCAGCGGCGAAAACGAGCAGGTGATCCCCGGCTTCAACCCGCGCACCGAAGCGACGCTCGAATACGACATCACCCGCCTCATCACGCGCGTGGCCTGGCCGGAGAAACCGGTGCTCGGCGTCATGAGCAGCCTCAGCGTGCTCGGCGAGCCGCAGAACCCGATGATGATGATGCAGCGCCGCCAGCAGCAGGATCAAGGCTGGACCGCGTTCCGCGAACTGCGCAAGGACTACACCGTCCGCGAGATCAAGACCGACGCCGAAGAGATCGAGAGCGACGTCAAGACGCTGATCGTCCTTCACCCGAAGGACCTCGCGGACAAGACGCTCTTCGCGATCGACCAGTTCGTTCTGCGCGGCGGCCGCCTGATCGTCTGCGTCGACCCCTTCAGCGTCGCGGACTTCGAAGCTAACCAGCAGCAGAACCCGATGATGATGCAGATGGGCGGCGGCGGCCAGGCCGGTCCCTCGACCCTTGGCAAGCTCTTCGAGGTGTGGGGCATCGGCTTCGACACGTCCAAGATCGTCGCGGACATGAGCTGCGCCACCAAGCTGAACGCCGGCAACGGCCGCGTCGAGGACAACCCCGCCTTCCTCTCGCTGGGCCAGCCCAACATGGCCAAGAGCGATCTGCTCACGGCACAGCTTTCGGCCGTCATGATGCCGTTCGCGGGCGCCCTCTCGGCCAACACGCCCAAGGAGATCACCTTCACGCCGCTCATCACCACCTCGAAGGACAACGCCTGCCTGGTGGACCAGATGAACGCGCAGTTCGGCATGAGCGCCATGCGTGCGCAACTCAAGCCCGACGGCGCAGAGCGCGTGCTCGCCGCCCGGCTGCAAGGCACCTTCAAGACCGCCTTCCCGAACGGCGTCGAGACCAACGCCACCGCCGGCGCCGCCACCAACGCCACGCCGAACCACCTGACCTCGGGCACCAGCACCGTCATGGTCTTCGGCGACGCCGACTTCCTGAACGATCGCTTCTGCGTGCAGGTCGTCAACTCGCTCTTCGGCTCCATCGCGCAGCCGATCAACGACAATCTGACGCTTTTCGGCAACACCGTCGAACAGTTCGCCGGACGCGAAGAGCTGATCGGCGTCCGCTCGCGCGGCCAGTTCAACCGTCCCTTCGCCATGGTCGACGCGCTCGAGGTCAAGGCCATGCGGCAGTGGCAGGCCGAAGAGGAGCGCCTCGAAGCCGCGCTGAAAGAGACCCAGGATCGCCTGACCGCGCTCCAGCAGCAGAAGACCGGCAACGAGCGGCTGATCCTCTCGAAGGAGCAGCAATCCGAGCTGGAGCAGTTCCGCAAAACCCAGGCCGACACGCGCAAGCAGCTCAAAGAGGTCCGCAAGAACCTCAACAAAGAGATCGAAAGCCTCGGCCTGACCCTCAAGGTCGTCAACATCGCCCTGATCCCGTTGTTGGTCATCGGCTTCGGACTCTACCGCGGTTTCCAGCGCAAGAAACGGTAAACCGGCCGGGGCGGGCCTTCGCGCCCGCCCCTCTTCCCGATCTCTTTGTCCCGAAACGTTCAAAAGGATTTTTTACCATGACGAACAAAAAACTCATCGCACTCACTGCGGTCGCGGCCGTGCTGGTCGGCCTCGCCTACCTCAGCAGCTCCAGCAAAAAAGTGAAGACGCCCTCGCTCGTCGGCAAGCCCGTGCTGTCGGACTTCGACCTCAGCGAGGTCGCGAAGATCGAAGCCGGCGCGACGGGCGGCAAGAAGCTGATGCTCGAAAGCACGGACGCCGGCTGGGTCATCAAGTCGCTCTTCGGTTATCCGGCGGACATCGCCAAGATCCGCGAGAACCTGTTGAAGATCAAGGACCTCAAGGTCGGCCACGTCGCCGCCGGCAAGAAGCTGGACAACCCCTTGATCGTCGATCTGCAGAATGCGGCCGGCAAATCGCTGGCCACGCTGCGCCTCGGCGACAAGCACATGCGCCAGCCGGCCGGCGAGACGGCGCAGTTCGGCGGCGGCGGATACCCGGACGGGCGCTACGTCTCCGCGGCCGGCAGCGACGCCGTCGTGCTCGTCAAGGAGTCGCTCGAAGCCTTCGACGGCGATCCGAAGAGCTGGACCGACACGCAGATCGCGTCGGTGCCCGCCGCCGACATCACGGCCATTGACCTCGCCAACAGCGGCAAGGCCGTCAAGCTGTCGAAGAAGGACGGCGCCTGGACCCTCGACGGCTTGGGCGCGAAAGAGGAATTCGACACCTCCAAGAGCTACGGCATCGAGTCCGCGCTCAACTACCTCAACTTCAACACCGTCGTCGACCCCGCGCTGACCGACGAGAAGCTCGGCATTTCGACCGGCTCGGTCTTCAAAGTCACCCTGAAGAACGGCGAATCCTACACCGCCAAGATCGGTGCCGCCGCCGAAGGCGGAACGGACCGCTACTTCAAGATCAGCGCCGCCTTTTCGGCCGTCGGCACGAACGCCACCGAAAATGCCGCCCTTGCCAAGAAGGTCGAGGCCTTCAACGCCAAGGCCGGCAAATGGGCCTACACCATCGCCTCCTACGGCGCGGAGAACATGACCAAAGCGCGCTCCGACCTGGTGAAGGCCAAGGAAGAGCCCAAGAAAGAAGAGACAAAATAGTGCCTTCGTGCGTTAGTTCGTTAGTGCATGAGTCTGATGCACGGCGCTTCTGCCAACGAATGCACTAATGAACTAATGAACTAATGAACTAGAGAGTTACCTATGGACCTTCAAAACACCACCAACCTCGTCGCCGCCCAAGCCGAGACCCTGGCAAAGATCCGCCAGGAAGTGAACAAGGTGATCGTCGGACAGGAAAAGCTGATCGACCGCCTCATCATCGCGCTCATCACGGGGGGGCACATTCTGCTCGAAGGCGTGCCGGGCCTCGCCAAGACCCTTTCCGTCCGCACCCTGGCCGATGCCCTGGGCTTGCAGTTCCAGCGCATCTCGTTCACGCCTGATCTGCTGCCCGCCGACGTGATCGGCACGATGATCTACAATCCCAAGGACGCGACCTTCACACCCAAGAAAGGCCCCGTCTTCACCAACCTCCTGCTCGCGGACGAAATCAACCGCGCGCCCGCCAAGGTGCAGAGCGCCCTGCTTGAAGCCATGCAGGAGCACCAGGTCACCATCGGCGAGAACACCTACAAGCTGCCCGCGCCTTTTCTCGTGATGGCCACGCAGAACCCCATCGAGCAGGAAGGCACTTATCCGCTCCCCGAGGCACAGGTCGACCGTTTCATGCTCAAATGCGTCATCACGCATCCCTCGCGCGACGACGAGCGCCGCATCATGAACCGTTTCACGCAGAAGCAGCCCGCGTCCGTGCAGGCCGTGATCAGCGCCGCCGACGTGCAGGCCCTGCGCGACACGCTGGAGCAGGTCTACTGCGACGAGAAGGTCGGCGACTACATCCTCGACATCGTCTTCGCCACGCGCGATCCCAAGGCCCACAAGCTCGACGCCCTCGCGGACCAGATCCAGATGGGCGCATCACCGCGCGCCACGCTCTGCCTCAACCTGGCGGCACGCGCCAACGCCCTGATGCACGGCCGCGCCTACGCCACGCCGCAGGACGTGAAGGAGATCGCCCACGACGTGTTGCGCCACCGCATCATGCTCACCTATGAGGCCGAGGCCGAAGAGGTCACCACCGACAAGGTCATCACCACGATCCTCAGCGAGATCCCCGTGCCGTGAGAAGTTAATAGCGAAGGGCGATTAGTTCATAGCCTGGAGAACATCCGCCTGAAAGCCGACAGCGCGACACAGACGAAAAGCAAAGCCTTTATTAATTCTTAACTTTTCATTATTAGTCCGCATATGGTTGATACCACAGAGCTGATGAAGCAGGTGGGGAAGATCAAAATCCTCACCTCGCACCTGATCGACGACCGCCTATCCGGCGATTACCATTCGGTCTTCAAAGGCCAGGGCGTCGAATTCGACGAGGTGCGACCCTACGTGCCCGGCGACGACGTGCGCTCCATCGACTGGAATGTCACGGCCCGCACCGGCTCGCCCCATGTCAAGCGCTTCTCCGAAGAACGCGAGCTCACCGTCATCTTTCTGGTCGACGTGTCCGGCTCGCAGGTCTTCGGCTCGGGCTCGCGCTCGAAGTCCGAGCTCGCCGCCGAGATCACGAGTCTGCTGGCCATGACGGCGATCCGCAACCAGGACAAGATCGGGCTCATCCTCTTCAGCGACCGCATCCTCAAATCGATCCCGCCGCGCAAAGGCCGCACGGCCGTCATGCGCCTCGTGCGCGAGGTTCTCGCCGCCGACGAGACCCGCGAAGGCACGGACATCACCGCGGCGCTGCGCTTCCTCAACAACGTGCAGAAGCGCAAGGCCGTCGTCTTTCTGGTCTCGGACTTCCAAGACGCCGACTACGAGCGGGAGCTGCGGGTCACCGCGCGCCACCACGATGTGATCGCCTGCCCCATCTCCGACCCCTGCGAATCGGACTTGCCCGACGTGGGGCTCATCGAGCTGCAGGATCCCGAATCCGGCGAGTTGCTGCTGGTGGACACGTCCTCCTCCTCCGTGCGCGACGCCTTCCGTTCGCAAGCCTCCGCCGAGAACGAGCAGCTCCTGCGTTTCTTGAAGCGGACCGGCATCGATTTCATCCGGCTCTCGACCGACACCCCTTACATCGATGACGTGCGGGCCCTCTTCCGCCGCCGCGCCCGCAAACACTAACATGAGAAGTCAAAAGTCAGAAGTCAGAAGACGGAAGCCGATGCGGGGAAACCCCTCGCTCCTATCGGCTCTATTTGCCCTGTCCGTCCTATTCTCTCTCCCCTCCCTTGCCGCTTTCACCAGCGACCTTTCAAACGGCGACATCTCCATCAAGCTCGACGCGACGCCCGACAAGGTCTCGCCCGCCGAAGACCTGATGCTGACCCTCACGGTCGAGGCCCCCTCACATCTGACGGTCACGCTGCCCGATCTGCGCGACCGCTTCTCCGGCTTCAGCACGGCCGAAGATTTCGCCACCGATCCGCTCGAGGCCAACGGCCGCACGCGCCAGACCTACCGCTGGCGGCTGGTGCCGGAACCGGGCGCCGAACGGTACCGGCTCGCGCCCTTCGCGGTCACCACGCTGGACAAGCGCTCCGCTACGCCGCAAGGCGCCTCTTTCGCCACCAAGCCCGTGCTCTTTCCCGGCGAGGGCGAACGCCCGGTCGTGACGGGAGATCCCGAAGTCACGCCCGCGCCCGAGTGGATTCCGCCTACGGCCCGGACCGTCACGCTCTGGATCTTCGCAGCGCTCGCGGGCGTCGCCGCACTCGCCGCGATCCTCTACGGCCTCACCCAACTTTCGCGCCGCGTCCGCGAGCACCGCATGTCTCCGGTCGAACGCGCCATGGCTGAACTCCAGCGCCTGCTGGGCCGCAACTTGCCAAGCCGCGGCCTCTACAAGGAGTTCTACATCGAGCTCACCATGGTCGTGCGCCGCTACATCGAGCGCACGCACAGCATCCGCGCGCCCGAGCAGACCACGCAGGAATTTCTGGCCGCCGCCTCCCACGCGGCCTCTTTCACGCCCGATGTGATCGCCCAACTCCGCACGTTCCTCGAATCCGCCGACCTCGTGAAGTTCGCGGGGCAGGAAGCCACCCCCGCGATGACCGACGATGCCACGGCCAAAGCCCGCGCCTACATCAGCGCCGACGCGCAGCACGGCGACAAGGCGGAGTTGGCTGTGAGAAGTTAGGACCTCAAATCCATGCACACCACAACCTTCACACCTTTTCAATCCCGTTCTCCGGCCATAGCGAGGATGATCAAACTTTCGTTTTTTATAACAGGCACGCCGTCGCCCGCCTCTCAACTTCTTACTTCTAACTCCTAATTCCTCCTTTCTTTCATGCTCTCCTTCGCCACACCGCTCGCTTTCCTCCTGCTGTTGCCTTGGGCCGTCGCCGCCTGGCGCTTGTACCGCACAGGCCAGCGCGCGGGCGTGCTCTTCGCGCCTACGCACCGCCTGCCGGCCAAGACCGCGGGCTGGCGCGTCGCGCTGGCCCGCACCGTCCCGCTGCTGTTTCTCTCCGGCTCGCTTTTGCTGATCCTCGCCGCGGCGCGGCCGCGCACCGCGCTCGCCCGCGAACGCCGCTCGGTCAACGCCATCGCCATCGGCATGGTGGTCGACGTCTCGGGGTCGATGGAGGCGCTCGACCTCTCGCCGTCCCAGCAGGCGTGGAAGACCCGGCTCGACGTGGTGAAGGAAATGTTCGCGCGGTTCGTCGAAGCGCGGCCCGACGATCTGATCGGGCTCGTCACCTTCGGCGGCTACGCCTCCACGCGCGCGCCGCTGACGGCCGACCACCGCGCCCTCGTCCACGTGCTCAAAGGCGTCGAGATCCCCCGCTCCCAGACCGACGCCCAAGGCCGCCCGGTCGACCAGGAGGAGACCCTCACCGCGATCGGCGACGGCCTCGCCACCGGAGTCGCGCGCCTCACCGACGCCGAGCCCAAGACGCGCATCATCATCCTGCTCTCCGACGGCGAATCCAACACCGGCATCATCACGCCGGATCAAGCGGCCGACGCCGCGGCCAAGATTGGCGTGCGCGTCTACGCCATCGGCGTGGGGTCGAACAACCGCACGCCCTTTAAAACGCGCGACCTGTTTGGCCGCGAGACCATCGCCTACGCGGACGCGACGTTCGACGAGACCCAGCTCAAGGCCATCGCCTCAAAAACCAGCGGCCGCTACTTCAGCGTGCGCGACAACGAAGGCCTGAAGAAGGCGCTCGAAGAAATCAACGCACTCGAGACCACCAAGATCGACCGCCAGGTCTACCAGCGTTTCGACGAACACTTTGTCCGCTTTCTTCTCTGGGGCGCCGCCCTCGCCGCCCTCGCCCTCACCCTCAACATGAACCTGACCCGGAGGCTCCTCTAGGGAGGAGTTAGGAATTAGGACTGAGGAGTTGAGATGAAAAAAACACCTGTAAAAACCAAGAGTTACGCGTTCGCGATCCGGATCGTAAAGCTCTTCCAGTGGCTCTGCGCGACACCGACTACATCGAAGAAAAAGCTTTCGTTTCCCTCTCCGCCGATTGCGATGAACTCGTTCGCATGCTCTCTTCCATCACGAAAACGCTTCGCGAGAAAAGCGTCGGTGTCCACGAGTCTCCTGACACGGACCCGTTTTTCCTCTATGCGACTCCTAACTCCTAAATCCTAACTCCTAAATTCTCCATTCCACCCCATGCGCTTCGTCTATCCATGGTTTTTATTGCTGCTCTCTGTCATTCCGGTCGTCGGTGTGATCTGGCTGTGGCTTTACCGGCGTGCGCAGCAGCGGCTCTCCCTGCTGATCGCGCCCGTGCTGCAGGACAAGCTCATGCCTGCGCGCCCGAAAGCCACCTTTTACATCCAGTTCGTGCTGGTGCTCACCGGCCTCACCTTCCTCGCCTTCGCGGCCGCGCGGCCGCAGTGGGGCCGCAAGGACGAGAAGGTCTTCACAAAGGGTCGCAACCTGGTCATCGCGCTGGACGTCTCGCGCTCGATGCTCGCCGCCGATGTCCACCCCAACCGCCTCGAGCGCGCCAAAACAGACATCATGGATCTCATCGAGGACCTTGAGGGCGACCGCGCCGCATTGCTCGCCTTCCGCAACAAAGGCAGCCTGCTGTGTCCGCTCACCACGGACTACTCCTTCCTGCGCCAGGCGCTCGACGGCGTCAGCCCGGAGTCCGCGCCGCGCGGCGAGACGGACCTCGGCGACGCGGTCCGCAAGTCGCTCGAGGCGCTGGACCCCGCGCTCGACGAGTACAACGCCATCCTGCTCATCTCCGACGGCGAAGACCTCAAGGGCGGCGCGCTCGAGGCGGCGGCCGAAGCCGCCAAACGCAACATTCCGATTTTCACCGTCGGCATCGGCGACGACGCGGGCGCCACCATCCCCGGCGAGGGCGGCAAAGGCGTGCAGCAGTTCAAGGGCACCGCCGTGCAGACGAAGCTCGTCGGCGCAACGCTCGAAGCCATCGCCACAGCCTCCAACGGCCGCTACATCCCGCTCGGCACGGCCGGCACGGCGCACACCACGCTCGGGGCCATCTACCGCCGCCACCTGCGCCAGATCGCGGCCAAAGAGCAGCAGGAGCAGATCGAAAACCGCTATCAGGAACGCTATCAGTTCTTCCTTTTGCCCGCAGTGCTCGGCCTGCTGGCGGCGGCCGGGTTCAGCCGCGGACGCCTCTGCGGCAACCGCACACGAAATCAGGAATCGGTCAAGCCATGAAGTTCGTTCTGAACAGTCTACTGCTCGCCGGTCTGTGCGCCTCCGCTCAGGCCCAAGCCCCCGCCGTCTCTTCAACGCCTCCTTCCCTGCCGTCCCCCTCAACTCCTGATGCCGATCCGGCCTCATCCCCAACGCCTAATTCTCCAGAGGCCCTTTCCACCAACCGTCCGCCGGTCGTCGTCGAGCCCGGACGCGCCGGCGCGCGCGTCGCCCAAGCCTGGCTCGGCAAGGGCAAATTCGCCGAAGCGGCCGAGGGCTTCCTGTCGGCCGCGCGCGGCGCGGACATGGAAGAGGCCGAGACCTACCGCTACAACGCGTCCTACGCCTACTACAAAGCCAAGGATTTAGACAAGGCCGCCCAAACGCTGCGGCCGCTGCTGACCTCCAGGAAGAACGGTGCGAAAGCAGGCGAGCTGCTCGGAAAACTGCTGTTGGAAAAGGCAAAGGCGAAAGGGGCCGAAGAGCCCGCGGCCAAAGCCGAGGCGCTCGAAGAGGCCGCCGCCGGTTTCCAGCGTTCCCTGCGCGACGCGCCGGACGATGAACGCCGCAACCGCAACCTCACCCGCGCGGTCGCGCCGCTCGCCGAAGCGCGCGAGACCGCCCACATCGCCCAAGTGATGAAGGAGCACGGGCAGACCCCGCCCGACCAGCTCATGGGCACAATGCTCGCCGAACAGCGCGCTATCCTCGAGGAGTCCGGCGCGCTTTTCACCAACGACGCGCCGATCATGGTCAGCCGAGCCGAGGCGCTCGCCAAGCGCCAGTCCAAACAGGCCGACCTGTGGATCCCGCTGAAGCAGCACATGCTGCAGGCCGTCACCAACCAGCAGCAGCAGGCCCAGTTCGCCCAGCAGATCGAGCTCGCGCGCGACAGCATGAAAGGCGCGACCGCCGCCCTGCAAGACCTGATGCCCGAGGCTGCGGACGACACCGCCCAGGCGGAACCGATGGTCTACGCCTTCTGGAAAGCGGTCGCCCTGCCGCCGGCCGCCCTCGACGAGGACATCGTCTGCCAGAGCAACGCCCTCCAAAAGCTGACCTTACGCTATCTGGAGAACCGCGACACGCAACCCGAGGCCCTGCAGCTCACCCGCCTCTTCCGCGAACGTTTCCCGGAATGGGCCAAGCAGTACCAACAGCAAGCGCAGTCCGATACCAACATGCCCCCGTTCACTGCGGAAGACCAGGCCAAGATCGCGGAGATCGCCGCCCACGCCGAGAAACTCCAGACCGAGATCATCGAAAAGAAGCCGCAGGGGCGCGAGCGCCACGCCCTTCAGGAACAGGCGCTCAAAGACCTGATCGAGATCCGCGATTTGCTGCCCAAACAGAAGGGCCAAAGCCAGCAGCAACAGCAGAATCCGCAGCAGAACCAAGACCAGCAGCCGCAACAGCAGCAAGAGCAGAAGCAGGACGAGCAAAAGCAAGAGGAGCAAAAACAGGAGCAGGAGCAGAAGCAGGAGCCCCCGAAAGACGTGCAGGAGGTTCTGCGCCGGGCGCTCGATCGCGAGAAAGAGCACGAGAACGACAAGAAAGAGAAAATGCGCAAGCTCCCCATGTCGCCCTCCGAGCGCGACTGGTAACGCCATGCGGACGCAGACGACAGAGACCAGAAGCCAACGGTCAGGGGTCCGTCCTCGGTCCTCCGTTTTCCGCTTCGTCCATCGCCTTCTGCCCCTCGCCTGTTGCTTCCTTTGCCTCCCCGCCCTTGCCGAGGTCAGCCTCAAAGTCACGCCGTCCCGGCAAAACATCTATCTCGGCGAAAGCTTCAACCTCACCATCGAGGTCGAAGGCGCAGACCGCGGCCTCGGCGCGCCCGACCTCTCCGCGCTCCCGCCGTCAGAGGTCCAGTTCCTCGGGCAGCACAGCAACAGCCGTTCCAGCATCTCGATCATCAACGGCCGCATGACCCGCGAGTCTTACGAAGGCCGCGTCTTCGCCTACCAGATCAAGCCTCAGGCCGAAGGCGCCTTCAGAACCGGACCGGTCCGGGTGACGGTGGCCGGCAAGGCGTACGCCGATCCCGGCGTCACGGTTCAGGTGAAGGGCATGGAGAAGCAGGACACCGTCATCGCCGCGGTGACCGCCTCTTCCACGTCCGTGCTGGTCGAAGAGCCCTTCTCCGTAACTCTCTCGGTCGCCGTCGCCGAGTTGCCGGACGCCTTCGCCGAAAACAACGAGCCGCTCCACCCGAATCTCCTGCCGCAGCTCTCCGCCGACTTCCTCGAAATCCGGCAGGATACGCCGGGACTCAAAGGCCCCGACCTGAACCAGCTCCTCAACGGGCTCATCGACCAGGGCGGACGTCAGCCTGGCTTCGCCATCAACAACTATCAGACGCGCGACATGGGCGGCTTCGGCAGTCTCTTCGACGCCGACCCTTTCAAGCCGCGCCCCATCCGTTTCCGTCTCGAGCCGAAGCGGATCGTGCGCAACGGCAGAAAATACCGCGAATATACGCTTTCGCTCAGCTACACGCCGATCAAAGAAGGCGAGTTCACCTTCGGCCCGCTCTCTTTCAAAGGCACGGTCCTCACCGACGTCACGGCTGACCGCCAAGCCGTCACCAAAGACGTCTACACCATCGGCCCCGCCGTCACGGTGCGCGTCGTGCCGCCGCCGGACGAGGGCCGCCCCGAATGGTTCACCGGCTCGGTCGGCAAAGACATGAAGGCGACCGCCGCCTTCGACACGGCGGTCTGCAAGGTCGGCGACCCCCTGACGCTGACGCTCGAGGTGACGGGGCCGATCAGCGTCTCAAACCTGCGCACGCCCATCCTCAACCTTCAGCCCGAGCTCGCCAAGGATTTCCGCATCTACGACGACAACGTCTCCGCCGACACGCTGCCCGACGGCAAGCGCTTCAAATACCGCGTGCGTCCCACGCGCGAGGGCACGCTGGAGTTTCCCCCCATCAAACTGGCCTTTTACGACACCGCCGCCCGCGCCTACAGGACAGTCACCACCGCGCCCGTCCCTATCCAAGCCCGCGCCACCACGCAGATCGCGACGTCTGACGAAAACGGGAAAGATAGCCTCGCGGGGGTTCTCGACAGCCGGACGCGGCCGCTGCCGGCGGGCATCACGCTCGATGCCCAAGGCGCGCGGACGGCCCCGCTCCTCCCGCTCAGTCGCCTCACGTTTTCCTTGCTGATCGCGGGGCCCGCGCTCTGCCTGCTGGCGGTGCTGGTCTCTCCGCTCACCTCGCTCGTCACGGCCCTGCGCACCCGCCGCCGCCGTTCCGGTGCGCTGCACCGCGCGCTCGGCGCCTTGCGCCGTCACGCCAATTCGCCGGCGGACGCCTCCAGCGCGGTCCGCGCCTATCTGGCCGACCGGCTCGAAGTGGCCGGCAACGCGCTGACGCCCGCAGAGGTCGCCGACTTGTTGCGCCAGAGGCGAGTCGCGGAAGAATCCGCCCTGTCCTGCCGCGACCTCCTCGCGCACCTCGACGAAGCCATGTACCGGCCGGACGCCGCCACGCCGATCCCCGAGATCATCCGATCCCTCCAGAAACTTCTTCCCGCCATCGACGCCGCGCTCGACCCATCAGACCGCCCTTCCCGATCCTCCGGATCTATCTTGCCCGTCCTCCTCGCGCTGTGTTCGCTCTCGCTCCCGCTGCTCGCCGACGATGCGGCCCGCGCCTTTCTCTGGGAGCAGGCCAACACCCAAGCCGCCGCCGCATCAAAGCCCGAGGAACACCTCAAGGCCGCGAACACCTACAACCGTCTCGTGGCGGACGGCGTGCGCAACGGCCCGCTCTTCCTCAACCTCGGCGGCGCGCTGGTGATGGCGGGCGACGGCGCGAACGCGGCCGCGGCGTTTGCGCGCGCCGAGCGGCATCTCGGCGCCACGCCGGAGACGCGTCAGGGACTCGCCGCCGCGCTCGCGCTCCAGTCCGGCCGCGCGCATGCGGACCTGCCGTGGTCGCGCACCGCCTTCTTCTGGCACTACGCCTTCCCCTGTCCCATGCGCGTGCTGACCGCGCTCGCCGGATGGACGCTCTGCTGGATCGGGGTGTTCTGCCGCATCCTGCTCAAGCGGCGCAGGGGCCACGCCCTTCTGCGTAGCCTTTCGGAGACGTGTATGCTCACCGGCGGACTCATCGCCGCCGTATTTGCGGCCTCCACGCTCATGACGCTCGCAAACGAACGCCACGACACGGCCACCTGGGGATCCCGCGTGTTCGTCTCCTCCCTCCCCAACGACGCGGAGGAAGCGCCGTGAGAATCAAAGACCAGAGGTCAGAGGTCAGAGGACGGAACCGGGTGGGGCCGCTGGCCGGCGTGCTCCGGATGCTTCTGCTTTCTTTCGCGCTCGCCCGGCCCGCCCTCGCCGGCGAGATCTTTTCCGGACGCCTTTTCACCGTCCCCGAAAAAATCTACGTGAACCAGACCTTCGAAATCCACTTCGAACTGGAAGTTTCCTTCGGCAGCGAAGTCGAGGATCTGCGCATCAGCGACTTCCCGAACAATCCCGACCTCATCGCCGTCGGCCGGCTGGAATCCACCGCGCGCAACCGCGTCACGCGTGACGCCCAAACGCTCGACGTCTTGCAATTCACGGCGGAGGCCCGATGCTTCAAGCCCATTAACCACACCTTCAACCCCGCCGTGCAATGCCTGCTCGTCGAGCGGCGGAACACCGGTTTCTTCTCGCACTTGCAGTCTTACCCCAAGCAGAAGCAGCTGGCGCCTTTCGCGCTGCGCATCCTGCCGCTGCCCCAAGCGGGGCGGCCCGCGCACTTCAGCGGCGCGATCGGATCCTTCAGGCTCAGCGGGCGCATCTCCCAAGCCACTGTGCAGCCGGGCGACATCATCACGCTGGGCCTCGAACTGGCCGGGCAGGGATGGCTGGGCGACGCCGTCGCGATGCCGGCCCCGCCCGCCTCGCCGCTTTTCAAGACCTATCCGGTCAAAGAGCTGTTGCGCGAACCGGTCCGCCTCAAGACCGAGCAGATGCTCATCCCGCAAAACACTAACGCCACCGAAATCGCGGCGACACGTTTCTGTTTCTTCAATCCCGCCACCGACCGCTACGAGGAGAGCGTCGCGGGGCCGTTCCGCCTGACCTTCAAGGCGGCGGACGCGACGCCGAAGGCCGACGATGTGCGCGTCATCGATACGGTGCAGCCGAGCCCTGCGGCGGATACTTTGCCGCAGACGGTCACCATCGAACGGGTGAACCTGAGGCTGCGGCATGTCGTGCCGCTGCTGGTCGGGTCGTGCGGCGTGCTCGCGGCCTTCTTCGTCTTCTTCCTCCTCTATGGGGCCCACAAGCGCCTCGCCTTCGCAGCCGGGTGCGTCTTGCTGGCGGCGGGAATCGGCACCGGTTATGCGCTGAGCGGCAAGGCCGACGTGACGACGCGCACGCTCGCCCACCGCGCCGAAGTGCACTTCGCGCCCTCGCGCGGGGCGGCCACGCTCTTCGCGCTCAACCCGGGCACCTCCGTCATCCCGCTCGAAGACGCCGGCGCATGGATCCGGATCGACGCCGCGGGCCGACGCGGCTGGATCATGGCCGACGCCATCGCTCCGGCAGCGTCGACGCGCTGATGTCGGAGTCCAAACGCCCCGATGAAAAAGGTGCGGCGCGCGGGCGCGCCTGCGGCACTGACAGCCTGCCGCTCACGGCTTACAGCCGGCCGTCCCGTCCGCTCACTTGAGCGGCGGACCGTCGACATCGAGGCGCTGAATGGCGTGTCCGCGTGAATGCTTGAACACGGCGGGGTCGGCCTGCCAGACGACCTTTTTGTCTTTCGAGATCTCGGCGAACGGCACTTTCCCGCCCGCGTTGCAGATGAAGAGGTTGCCGTTCGGCAACACCTGCAAGCCCGCGAACCAGCGGATGCCCAGCCCGGGCACCTCGGTGTGGCTCAGTTCCCAAACCACCTTGCCCTCCGCGTCGAACTCGGTGATTCCCGTCTTGCCGCAGGTGACCGTGTGGCCCGACGGCAGGCGGACCGCCGAATACGTGGGATAGGGCGTCTTGAATTCACGCACCAAGTGGCCGTCCGCGTCGTATTCGCGCGCCGCACGCGCGCTCTCTTCCGCAACCAGAAAGTGCCCATCCGCCAGCGCCCGCACGTTCCGCATACTGCTGTGGCCGGCCTTCGCGTTTTTGATCTCAAACGCCTTCACCACCTCGCCTGCGGGATTGACGACGAGCAGCTTGCCCTGCTGCGTCGCGCCGACCAGCGTGTTGCCGTCCGCCATGCGCTGGCACGAGTAGACCTGGCCGTGCGTTTTGAAGCGCCACACGACCCGCTTGTCGGGCGTCACCTCCACCGCCCCTGTTTCGGCGTTGTTCAACCCGTTGCTGACGCTGTAGGGAAACAGCACGTTGCCGTTGGGAAGCTGCCAGACATCGCGTGCGGTGTCGGCGGGATACTCCCACGCCACCGCGCCCGCCGCGTCGAAGCGCAGAATTTTCCGCAGGTCCTCCGACGTGTACAGCAAAGGCGGAAAACTTTTCCCGGCGGGCTCCGCCGCGAGAACAGGGGTGACCGCCGTGAGAACGGCGGCCAACCAAAACCCCGCAGCCACGGACCATCTCGTCTTCATGCAGCCCCCTTTACATCCGATACGACCAGCCGTCGCGGGGCGCGGGCGCGACCAGCCGGTTCGCCCCGTCGTTGCCCTCGAAGCGGCACTTGCGGCTGTTCCACGCCAACCGCCCGGGAACGCGTTGTGCGACGCAGCCGGCGAGCACGGTTTCCATCATCGCCGCCAGATGGGGCCGTTCGGCGGCGTGGCGTTTTCCGCCGCGAACCGAATCGAGGAACTCGCGCTGCAGCCCCGGCCCTTCCGGCAGCTCCGCCACAGGCGCACACGCCGCATGCTTCTCGAAGTCCACCACCTTTTCCTCGCCGGCCAGCGCCACGTAATGCCGCGTGCCAATGTCGTCGGCGACCAGCCACACGCCACGGTCACCCCGCAGCAGGCAGCCGGAACCCGGCAGCGTGCCGAAAGCCGCGGCGACCTGCGGCATCGTTTCCGCGTTGGGCTTCCAGTTGCCGTCGTACCAATCGAGGGTCAACGCCGGCTGCCGCCGCGACCGCGCCTTGAACCCGAACCGCAGATGGGAGGCCTTGGGATAGGCCTCTTCCTGACGCTCCGTCACATCGGCCGCCTCAACCGACAGCGGGGCGCCTAACGCCAGCGCGCGGAACGGGACGTTCAAAAGGTGGCAGCCCGCGTCGCCCAAAGCGCCCGTGCCGAAGTCATGCCAGCCGCGCCAGTTGTACCGGTGATACACCTTGTCCTTGAAAGGCCGCACCGGCGCGCCGCCCAGCCACAAGTCCCAGTCCAGCGCGGCGGGCACAGGATCGCACCCCTCTGGCCGCCGGAGGCCCTGCGGCCACACCGGCCGGCCCGTCCACGCGTGCACTTCGGCGACGTCGCCGATGACCCCGGACCGCAGAAGCGCGACCGCGCGGCGAAACTCCGGGGCGGCACTTCCTTGGTCGCCCAGCCGCAAGATCACACCGCACGAATCGGCCTTCTCCATCAGATGCTGCGTCTCCGCGAGCGTCCGCGCCAAGGGCGGTTCGACGTAAACGTGGCAGCCTTTCTCCAGCGCCCACGCCGCCTGTACCGCATGGCCGTGATCGGGCGTAGAGATGAACACCGCGTCCACGCCGCGCTCCGCCTCGAACATCACACGGAAGTCCTTGTAGAGCCGCACGTCCGGGCACGTCGCCGCCACCTTTTCGCGCCCGGCCAGCAGCGCGGTCTCATCCACGTCGCACAACGCCACGATCCGGTCGCCCGCCTCGCACACGGCGCTCCAGTTGGCCTGGCCGCGCCCGCCCACGCCGATCACCGCGACATTCAGCCGCGCCCCGCCCCCTTTCGCCTGCACGACCCCGCGGCTGCGGGAGAAACTCATGCAGCCGCCCGACAGCAGCACGCCCGAGCCTACCGATGTCCGCAGAAAATCTCTCCGTGTCACGCTCATTCCGTCGCCTCCTCTTCCAACCGCCTCGCGTCAGTCGGTGTCCGCCAGTTCCCGCCGTCTGAGCACCCAGCAGCCCGCCCCCGCGAAAAGAAGCGGAATCAGCAGGGCGTTCCACGCCAGAGACGTGCTCAACAACTCGGCGTCGAGCCGCTCGCCGCGCGTCAACGCCGTCAGCGGCTCGGCCTGCAGGGCATGGCGGGTCACCTCGTGCACGCCGCGCGAGACCCAGATGCCGACCCGGTTCCGCCACAGTTTCTCGTCCTCCTCCGACACCACCTGCACCACCGAGTTGCCGACCATCGTGAGCGCCAGCAGGACCGTCGCCACAAACGCCGCGACCGGCAGAGAGAAGCAGGCGCTCAGCGTCAGCCCGAACGCCGCCAGCAGCGCGAGCACGCTCCAGTGGACAAACGCCGAACGCAACAGGTTCGCCTCGAACGTGCCTCCCGGCGCCAGCAGTGCCACGTCCTGGCGGAACCGCAGCATCAGCCCCGACGCGAGCTTCGGATCGCCCGTGTGCCGGAAACTCAGCTCGAACTCCCGCAGCCCGTTCTCGGGCAGGGCACCGAACGCCCGCGTATCCACCGCAAACTCGATCTCGTTCTGCGTGAAATCATCCAGCGGCACCTCCACCGCCTGCTCCGGCCGCTCCAGGCTGCGCAGGACGCACACGCCCGTCACGTGTGCCCGCGTGCTGAACTCCGTGTCGAACCGGACCCGGACCGTCACCGCTTGCGCGCTCCGGACCGGCCGCGCCAACTGGAATTTCCACGTCACCCGTTCGCCGGGATTGACGACGTCGTATTTCTCGCGCGCCTTCTCCTCCAGCACCCGCACAACCGTTTTCGCGCCGACCCCTTTCGGCAGCTCGTTCCGAGCCTTCATCTGCGCATACGCCTGCAGCGCCTCTTCCCGCGGCGGCGGCAGCAGCGGGCGCGCCACGCGGCGGCTCGAAGGCCGCTCCAGCGCATCCCATGCGCTTTGGTGCATCCGCCACCGCACTTGCCCGTACACGCCCGCGTAGACGGTCAGCAGCGCGGCCGCGTTCAGGAGCAGCAGCGCCAACCACTTGCCCAGCCAGAACTCCGCCGGGCGCAACGGCTTGACCGCCGAGAGCTGCATGCGCGCGCTGTCGATCTCCGCCGCGAAGAGCGCGCAGGACGCCCACAGCGTCGCCAGGCACAGGATGCCGAACGCGAAGCCGAGGGTATAGCTCAGGAGAATATGCAGCTCGCCTTCGGGCGTGCCGTCGCCTTTGATCGCGCCCGGCAAAACCGCGAGGCAGAGGGCGAGCAGCGCCAGCAGCGCCGCCACCACCTTGGTCCGCAGCGACGCGCGAAGCGCCAGCACGGTCACTCCGCCGATGCGGCGCACGCTCTCGGTCAGGCGGTCCATCACGCGCCATCCTCTCGCGTAGCGCGCGACGCCTTCAGGAACGGCGCCATCTCGAAATCGCGCAACCGGCCCTCCTGCGCCACGACCTGCAGGAAGAACGCCTCCAGGCTCATCGCGGGATAGTCTTGCTGCACCCTCCGGCCCACGCGCGCCTCCAGCTCGCCGCGCAGCGCCGCGGCGGAGGCCTCGTCCAGCCCTTCGACCAGAAAGCGCACCGCGTCCGGCTGGCGCAGCAGTTCGGCGATCTTGCCCTCGGCCCGCAAAACGCCGCGCTCCAGAATCGCCACGCGGCCGCACACGTCCTCCACGTCGGCCAGCAGGTGCGACGTCATCAGCACCGTCACGCCGCCGTTGACCAACACCCGCACGATATCCTTCACCTCGCGGCACCCGATCGGATCGAGCCCCGAGGTGGGCTCGTCGAGCACCAGCAGCTCCGGGGCATTCACCAGCGCCTGCGCCAGCCCCACGCGGCGCGCCATGCCCTTCGAGAAACGGCCCACCGCCCGGTCCGCGGCGTGCTCGAGATCCACCATCGCCAGCAGTTCCCCCGTGCGCCGCGCCGCTTCCTGGCGGGGCAAGCCGAACAGGCTCGCGTAGTACATCAGCGTCTCGCGCGGCGTGAGGAAGGGGTGCAGGTGCGAGACCTCGGGCAGATACCCGATCCGCGCTTTGACCCGCGTATCATCGGGCGGCGCGCCCAAGACGCGGATCTCGCCCCCCGTGGGACGCAGCAGTCCGAGCAGCATCTTGATCGTCGTGCTCTTGCCGGATCCGTTGGGTCCGAGCAGCCCGAACACCTCCCCCCGCCGAACCGTCAGCTCAAGGCCTTTGACCGCCTCCACCGTCGGACGGTGCCAGAAGTCGCGGAACACCTTCCTCAGCCCCCGCGTCTCAATGACTGTGTCTTGATCGGTCAACGTCTCACTCCTCATTCCTGACTATTACCCTAACCCAAGTCCCGCTCTTGAAATGCCCGCCATCCCGCCGTCAGGCAAAGCGCGCAACAGGTGAGCGCATACGCGCCGGCCTGAGCCACATACGACCAAGCGACGCGGCCGCCGCGCGCCACCGCATCACACAGCCAAAAGTTCTGAACATCGGGCAACACCCCCGCCGCCACGCCGCGCAGGGAAAACAGCGGCGCGCTTCCGCCGGTCAGCGAATCGCCCGCCAGGCCGAGAATCAGCGCCGTCGCACACACCGCCAGCGCCGCGCCCGTCTGCAGACGCGTCGCCAACGCCGTCGCCAGCGCCGCGAAGACCGCCAGCGCGAACAGCACCAGCAGCGCGACCGGAACCACCCGCAGGTTAAGCTCCGGATGATAGAACAGAAGCCGCACCGCCTCATGCGCGTGTCCGCACGCGCTCCCCGAGCAGCCGGTTTCGCCCAATGCCGGATACCACTGGCCGAAGCGGTTGTAGAAGCCCGAGAGCGCCGCGACCAGCACCTGCGACCCCGTGACACCGAAAAACGCCGAAACGCCGAAGCGGAACCGCCAGACATAGTGCCGGACCGCCGCCACAATCAGCGCCACCGCCACGCCCGCAAAGCTTAAGGTCAACGTGAGTGGATCGGTTGCGTTCCCGGTGAAATCGGGCAGCGTCAGAAAGTGCGCCGAGCAGCGCTCCGCCACCAGCGTCGCGGCCAACACCCCGCACCAGAACACGGCGACCACCGCAAACACCCCCAGCCATTTGGCCAGCAGGAACGTCGCGCGCGAGACCGGCTTGCCGATCACCGCCGCCGCGGTGCCGCGCGCGATCTCCTCCGCCACCGACCGCCCCGCCGTGCCCGCGGCCAGCACCAGGCCGAACACCAGCATGCAGGAGAGCCCGCTGTCGCGCGCCAACCGGCCGTCTTCGCTGAAGCGGTGGAACTGGAACACCGGCACCAGCAGCGTCATCAGCACGGCCGACAGCAGGATCAGGAAGGCGATCGGCTGCTGGATCGCCTCAATCAGGGTGGTGCCCGTGATCGCGAAGACCTGCCCCAGCGTACGCCGCAGCCCCGCACGGGTCTGAAGATTTTGCGTCATACCGTTACAGTTTATCCGATCTCCCGGAAAGCGTCAAAGCCCCCTCCTGAAAACAAAAAAGCCGCCGGTCTCCCGGCGGCCTCTTTCAGCAGCGCGCATCAGTTCACGATGCGCCCGGGGCAGGGCAGCTCGGGGCCTTCGATGAAGGCTATGGCGTTCTTCCCTTTGACCGGGCCGACCGCCTGCGCGGCCAAGATCCACAGCAAAGCCGCCACGAGCACCGTCGCCGCGATCGCGGCAATGACCGAAATCGTCGTGAGCACCGAAGACTCCTCTTTCGCGGGGAAATCGATCGGGCTGAGGGGCGTCATCTGAACGCCCTCGGGGAACGCCTCGCCCTCTGCGGCGGCGCCCTCTTCCTTGGCGGCGCTGGGGCGCTTAATCTTCAGCGTCTTCTTCTGCGTCACAGACGCGTTGTCCGCGGCCAGCGCTTCGGCGGTCGGCAAGGCGGAGTCCGGAATGCGCGAGGTCTGCCGGGCCGCCGCCGTCGAGGGTTTCTGGACCGTGGGCGAGACCGGCGTCGCCGCCAGGTCCATCGGACGTTTCAGGCGGATCGTCTTCGGCCCTTCCTTCTCGGCGCCCACGGGGGCCACGCCGATCGCCGAATCCAACGAAATGCGCGAGGTCTTGGACTTCGCGGCCTGCACTTGCGCGCCCGACGGCGGCTTGGGGCCTTCCGGCAGAGGATTGGAACCGGGCGTCGGCGGATGCTGCGGCTGCAGCGGCGCGTTCAGGGGCGCGGGAGCGGCCGCCACCGGCTCGATCTTGGTGATCGGCTGCGTGGCCCCCGGCATATGGGCTGGCGCAGCCGAAGGGGCCATCACCGGGCGGAGCCGGACAGTCGCGGGACGGATCGCCGACGGCGTTACCGCCGCCACGGACTCGGGCACCGGGACGCGCGCGGTCGCGCGAGGATTGGCAGGCGCAGCCGCCGGAATGCCGACCGCCGGAGCGGCGGGAGCTTCGGCGGCCTCGGCAGGCTTGGCCGCATCCGCCGCAGGCGCGACCGGACGCAGTCGGACCGTGATCGGGCGCGGGGCGCCCGGAGCAGCGGCGGGCGTGATCGGCGAAACCCCCTCCGGCTTAGTAAAGGGCAACACTTTCGGGGGAATCGCTCCCTGGGTAACCTCATCCTGATCAGCCATAACTCGTGCCTCCGTCTCACGTGGACAGCCGTCTTACACGGCCATCACTTCCGCCTCTTTGTTTTTCAGTTCGCTGTCAATTTTCGCGATGTGGGCATCCGTCGCTTTCTGCACCTCATCGAAGCCGCGGTCCCGCTCGTCTTCCGTGATCTTGCCGTTCTTCTGCAGCGTCTTGACCAGTTCGTTCGCGTCGCGCCGCACATTGCGCACCGCGATGCGGGCCTCTTCGGACTGGCGCTTGGCCACCTTGACGATCTCCTTGCGGCGCTCCTCGTTCAGCTCCGGAATCGGGACCCGCACCACACGCCCGTCGTTCCGCGGCGTGACGCCGAGGTTGGCCGCGAGAATCGACTTCTCGATCTCCGGCAGGGCCGTGGGATCATAGGCGCTGATCACAATCAGGCGCGGCTCCGGCGTCGAGATGTTCGCGATGTCGCGCAGCCGCGTCGGCACGCCGTAGTACATCACCTGCACGCCGTCCACCAGCGCGGGCGAAGCCTTGCCCGTGCGCAATCCGGCAAACTGGTCCTTCAACACCTTGAGCGTGTTGTCCATCTTCTCCATCGCGTCGAGAAGCACTTCGTCTAACGTTTCCATCCCAGCTCTCCTGCTCTATCCGATTTGCGCTTTGTCGCCCACCAGCGTGCCGATGGTCTCACCGCACACGATTCGCTCCAGCGCATCCTCGTCATAAAAATCGAACACCACGATCGGAATCCTGTTATCCATGCACAGCGCGAACGCCGCAGAATCCATCACCTTCAGCCGCTTGTGCAACGCGTCCTCGTAGCTCACCTTGTCGTACCGCGTCGCGTGCGGGTCCAGGTTCGGATCCGCCGTGTAAATCCCGTCCACTTTCGTGGCCTTCAGCAGCACCTCCGCGCCGATCTCGCTCGCGCGCAGAGCCGCCGCCGAGTCCGTGCTGAAATACGGGTTGCCCGTGCCGCCCGCGAAAATCACCACCCGGCCCTTTTCCAGATGCCGCATCGCTTTGCGCTGAATGAACGGCTCCGCGACCTGGTGCATCTCGATCGCCGTCTGAAGGCGCGTCTCCAGTCCCAACTGCTCCAGCGCGTTCTGCATGGCCAAACCGTTGATGATCGTCGCCAGCATGCCCATGTTGTCGCCCGTGGTGCGGTTGACGCCCTTGGCCTCGCCCTTGAGCCCGCGGAAAATGTTCCCGCCGCCCAGCACGATGCCGATCTGCACGCCCAGCTCCACGATTTTCGCCACACGGCGGGCCATCGACGCCAACGCGTCGGGGTCAATGCACTCGCCCGAAGCCCGGTTTCCCAGCACCTCTCCGCTCAGCTTCAACAAAATCCGCTTATACTTGACACCACTCCGTTGCGTTTCCAGAAACGCCCCCTTTCAGCGCATTATCAGAAACGGCAATAGCTTACCTAAACACCCCTGAAAGGTAAACCGCTTTTTTACCCCAGCGCCACGTCGAGAAACATCATGGTGGCGAAGCCGGCCATCACGCCCATCGTGGGCACGTCCGAGCCGCGCGTCGACTGGGCTTCCGGAATCAGCTCCTCGGCCACCACGTAGATCATCGCCCCCGCCGCGAAGGCCAGCGCATAGGGCAGCGCCACCGCCATCTGGGTCACTGCGACCGCGCCGGCCACCGCCGCGATCGGCTCCACGACCCCCGAGGCCTGGCCGTACACAAAGGCCTTCCACCGCGAGAAGCCCTCGCGCCGCAGCGGCACCGAGACCGCCGCGCCCTCCGGAAAATTCTGCAGCCCGATGCCGATGGCCAGCGCCACCGCGCCGCCCAGCGTCGCCCCGTTGCCGCCCGCCGCCAGCGCGCCGAACGCCACGCCGACGGCCAGTCCCTCCGGAATGTTGTGCAGGGTGATCGCCAGCACCAGCAGCACGCTGCGCCGCCAGTGCGTGTGGATGCCCTCGGGCTCTGCGTTGTGGTGCCCGCTCGGGTGCAGATGCGGCAGCAGCTTGTCCGACAGCCACAGAAAGCCCCCGCCCGCCAGAAAGCCGGTCACCGCAGGGACCACCCCGGAGCCGCCCGCCTTTTCCGCCATCTCGATCGCCGGCGCCAGGAGCGACCAGAACGAGGCCGCGATCATCACGCCCGAGGCGAAGCCGAGCATGCCGTTGAGCACGCTGCGGTTGATCGTCTTGAAAAAGAAGACGAGGCCCGCCCCGAGCGCCGTCACCCCCCACGTGAAGAGCGACGCGAAAAACGCCTGCGTCACATGTCCGTACGGTGTCAGCCACTCAGCCATTGGCACCCCCTACATAATGAGGAGTTAGGAATGAGGAATGCGAAGGTGGCGAATTCCTGCTGGTGAAAGAGGATCGTAACTCCTAATTCCTGACTCCTAATTCCTAATTAGCTTAGTCGTTCACGCGCTCGATGCTCGCGCCCAGCCGCCGCAGTTCGACCTCGACCGACTCGTAGCCGCGGTCGATGCTGCCCGCGTTGTGGATCTGGGTCTCACCCTTCGCGCAGAGCGCGGCGATCAACAGCGCCATGCCCGCCCGGATGTCGGGACTCGCCACGCGCGTGCCGTGAAGCGGCGCGGGGCCCGTCACCACCACGCGATGCGGGTCGCACTGCACGATGCGCGCGCCCATGCCGATCAGGTGGTCCACAAAGTACATGCGGCTTTCGAACATCTTCTCGAAGAAAAGCGTGGTGCCCCGCGTCTGCGTGGCCAGCACGATCAGCACGCTCATCAGGTCCGAAGGGAACATCGGCCACGGCCCGTCCTCGATCTTCGGGATCGCGTCGCCGAGGTCGTACGCCGTCTTGAGCCGCTGCCGGGCGGGGAGCTTGAGCGTCTTGGCCGCGCGGTCGATCACGCAGCGCACGCCGAAGCGTTTGAACGGCTTTTCCAGCGTCTCGAAATCGGCGGGCTCGATGTCCGCGATGGTCAGCTCGCCGCCGGTGACCAACGCCGCCGCCAGATAACTGCCCGCGTCGATGTAGTCCGGTCCGATCCGCTGCTCCGTGCCGTGCAGCGACTCGGCGCCCTCGATGGTCAGGCGGTTCGTGCCGAGGCCCTCGATCTTGCCGCCCATGGCGTTGATCATGCGGCAGAGATCCTGCACGTGCGGTTCGCACGCGGTGTTGTAGAGCGTGGTCGTGCCCTTGGCCAGCGCGGCCGCCATGATCAGGTTTTCGGTGGCGGTCACACTGGCCTCGTCCAGCAGGATCCGCTGCGCCTCGAGGCGCTTGGCGGCCTTGAAGATGTACGTGCCGTTGGTGCGGACCGCCGCGCCGAGCTGGCGGAAGCCGTCGAGGTGGGTGTCGATGCGGCGGCGGCCGATCACGTCGCCGCCCGGCGGATAGAGCTTGGCCGAGCCGCAACGGGCCAGCAGCGGCCCCGCGAACAGGATGGAGGAGCGCACCTTGCCGCAGAGCGCCCTGTTGAGATGTGTGCTCTTGACGCGCTTGGCGCAGATTCGGACCGTGTGTGCCTCGGCGTTCAGGTCGACGTCGGCGCCCATGTCGGAGAGCAGCTCCAGCATGGTGCGGACATCCGCGATGAGCGGCAGATTGCTCAACGTCACGGGCTCGGGCGTCAGCAGGCTCGCGGCCAGCATCGGGAGCGCGGCGTTCTTGTTGCCGGGCACGCAATGGACGCCGCTCACCGGCTTGCCGCCTTTAATGACAAATCGGGACATATTTTGGGATTCGCTGGTTAAAAGGATCACTCGCGCCCAAAGGCGCTGCTGAAAGGGTTCTGAAACACGGTTAGCAAAGCAAAAAACGGAGCAAAAGAGAATACAAAAAGGAGGCGCGACGCCGAATCGGAGCCGGATCACCCGCCGTGGGGCTTCCCCATGCCCTTGACCTTCGCCTCGGCGGCTTTGACGGCCGCGTCATACAGCCCTTTGGCCCAGGCGGGGAGACGCTCGCGCATTTCGGTGGAGGGTTTGCCTGCGGCGAGTTCACGTCCCGCTTTGTCTTCGACGCGGACCGTGAAACGGAGCGGATCGTCGCTGCGCACCTCCGCAATGGCCGCGCCCTCCGGGCCTTCGCTCTTGATAGAGTGGATGTCGACGGTGGCCCCGTGGTCGGCGTCGGGCGTCAACGCGGCGGCGACGGCCTCGGGCGTCATCGTGCCCGTATACGGCTCCGTGAAGTGCGCGAGAATCGTCGCGGCCGGGATGGCGGAGTGCACGTCGTAGGTCGCCGCGTCCGCCTTGAGTGTCTCGAAGCTGTCAAGCATGCCGACCGCGTTGCCGGCGGCGTCCATAACGGCCCCACCGCTGAATCCGCCGATGGAGCCGATCATCAGATGCAGGCGGGTGAGCTTGTCCATGCCCGTGCCGGCCTTCAGGCCGTAGCGGGCGATGACCCCTTCGACGGTGAAGAAATACTTGCCCAGCGGGTGCCCGAGCGCCCTCACCTTCATGCCCGCCGGCGCGTCCGTCCGCAGCGGCAGCACCGCATCGCCCGCGCCCTCGACCTGAAGAAAAGCCAAGTCCTCCAAAGGATAAACCGCCAGAATCTTCGCGATCTTCACGGTCTGCCCGTCCACCGTCACGCCGACCGCCGCGAACGGTTCGGCGAGTCCCTTGAACGCGTGGAAGCAGGTGACCGCCACGTCCTTGTGAACCAGGAACGCGACGCCCAGCCGCGCGCTGTTGCCCGCACGGTAATCTTTTTCGGAAAGGATGGTGAGGGCGAACGCCGCCCGCACGGCGCGCGCATGGAACGTCCGGTCGTCCAGCACGTCGGTGTCGGGGAGTCGGGGCGATAGGCCGAGCGGCTCGCGCCGGTTCATGGCCTCCGCCAAATCCCGGGACGCGAACGTTTCTTTTTTGGCGAACGCCTCGCTCCGGCCGGCTTTACCCAGGCGCGCATAGAGCGCATCGTCCACGGGCCGTTCCACGCTCCCGCCCAGCGCCGGCGCGTCGGCGGACGCCGCCGTCGAGACGGCAAGTATCACCGCGGAGAACACGCGCGACACCACCCTGTTTGCGTCAGATCTCATCCGTCACCCTCAAAAGCCGTACTTGCTCTTGACCGTCTCGAAGAGCCACTCCTTTTCCACTTCGGTCAACCCGACCCCGACATCTCGCCGTTCGATGCCAATGTCGACAGTCAGCCATCCGCCGCTGAGCTTGAGCGTCCGGATCTGCGGCAGCGTCAGCGACACCTGCCGCCGCTTGGGCAGAAAAGTTTTACTGAACGATCTGCTCTGCATCGAATTCGGATCGATCTTGAAAGGATGACGGCCGGTGTCGTAATCGATGGAGGACGAATTGAGCACCAGCGTTTCGGGCACCGCCGGCCGCAGCAGGCACACCAGAAAGAGGATCGCCATCACGCCGCCGGCCGTCCAAGCGATCAGCCAAAAAATCTGAAACGCGTCAGCCGCACCGACGTTTAGGCCTTTCTTGAACAGGTCGCCGGCCACCCGCCACCAGCCGACCCCCCAACCGCCCAGCCACGCCATGAGGAAAACCGCGGGAAAAATCCGCATCGCCCCGTTCGACGGCAGGGGCAACACGTACCGCGGAAACCCCCGCTCATCCGTGGTCACGATAATTTTCGACTCTTGCGGCAACTGCATATTCCGCCCCCCTCGTTGCACAGACAATAACAAAGCCCCTTGCGCAATTCAACGCTTCGTGCCCGCCGCTGCGGGTTTGACCCGTCATCCTTGGCTATGTTATGTTTCGTTTATTATTTTCAGAAAACGAACAAGGGAGACGGTTTTCATGCTGGACCCGAGATACCGATCGACGCTCATTCTCGCAGCAGCCTTTTTCCTCTGCATCTCAACGAGTCGCTCCGAGCCGCCCAAAGCCCTCGCCGACGTCCGCGTCTTCGCGGTCTATGAGCCGGTCATGAGCCGCCAGGACGTCGAGCTTTTGGCGCGCGTCCATCCCGATTTCGTCTGCCGAGGCTGGTTCAAGTGGCACCACACCCCCGACTGGCGCGCGTACACCCCGCTCGCACAGGCCTGCGCCGAACAGGGCATTCTGCTACAGGGCGGCATCACCCTCTCGGCGATCTATCCCGGCGAGAACGGCATGGACGACGCGGCCTTCCGCGATTTCGCAACCCACGGCACCGACGGGCAACCCTACCACTGCCGCATGGCGGACAACGGCGGCTGGTACCAGCTCAGCCTCTATAACCCGAAAGTGATCGCGTATCTCAAGCGCGAGGTGCGCCTGCAGATCGACGCCGGCGCGGTCGGCATCTGGTACGACGAGATCGAAGGTTTCTACGACTGGAACCCGACCGAAGGCTACGACCCTTACGCCTGCGCCGCGTTCCGCGACTGGCTGATCCGCAAATACTGCGGCGGCCAAGGCTGGCGCGAGAACGACCCGCGCTGGCAGACGCAGTTCGGCATCGATCTCGCGAAACACGGCGGCACCATCCGCACCTTCGACTATCTGCGCCACCTCCAGATCACGCCCGGCCGAGACGGTCAACCCCTCGCGGCCAATCCGGCGCAAGGCCACCCGCGCGCCTGGGCAACCTCTGCCAACCCGCTCTACCGCGAGTGGGGCTTCGCGTGGGACCGCAAGGCCGCCGGCACCTTCCGTTTCGACACCGTGGCCGCGCTCTTTGCGGACATCCTCGCGGATGCCGACCGCTACGCCCGCGAACGTTACGGACGCACGCTGATCAACACCTACAACCACAACGGCACGGCGCGCCCCGGCGTCGCTTTCCTCCAGCCGCACAACGGCGCGCAGCCGCCGCTCCGCCACGGACGCCTCGACGGGCGCGCCAGTTACCTCACCTACTATGAGGATCTCATCGCCGATGCCGCGGGCCCTTGCCCCGGCCAGCCCGTCGTCTTCTTCGTGGACTGGCCCGGCGAGATCGACCGACTGGTCGCCCTGCCGCGCGCCGACCAGACCCACTTCTTCCGGATCTACATCCCCGAGGCGTATGCCGCCGGCGGCGAATTTGCCCTGCCGCTGCGCGGCTACTCCTATGTGGCCGCCCGGCAAGGCACGCTGGCCGCGCTCACGCGCATGGCCGACTTCTACCGCGAGTACGCGCCCTTCCTGCGCGGCTCGAAGCCTGGGGGCGCGGGCGGCCTCGTCCGCGATGAGTTCGACCGACTCACGGTCCGTCTCCGTTCGACCGCAGCCGGCACCGCCGTCCACATCGTCAACCACGCCTTCTCCACGCGTGACGTCTGGCCTTCGCCCCGCACCAACCTCTGTGTGACGCTGCCCTGGAGCGCCGCCGCGCCAGATTCCGCCTTCGCCGTCTCTCCCGATTTTCCTGACCAGCGTCCCGTGCCGGTATCGCTCAAAGACGGACAGCTCACGCTCGACGTCGGAACCGTCACCTGCAGTGCGCTCGTGCTGTTGCCCGAGCCCGATGCCCTGCGCCCGCTCACCGGGACCGCACCGAGCGGCACCCACATCGTCGACCCGCACGGCCGCGCGATGGCGGTCGCGCGCGACGGCCGCTTCACGCTCTGGCTGCCGCCGTCCGAAGGCGTCGGTCTCTGGCGCCGCCTGCTGGGGCGCGAGGCGTGCGCCACGCGCGAGCTGAAGTGCCTGGAAACCGGCGAGCGCCAGCCCGCGCGCGACGGCGCCGTTTTCGCCGCGCCGCCTGCGGGCGGCTTCGCCTCCGGCCTGTTGCTCGACGGGTTCGGCATTCCTCTGCGCCACACCGCGCTGACCTGCGGCACGCACCGCTGGCACACCGACGCCTGGGGCCGCTACCGCGTGCCGTTGGCGCACGCCTCCGACGCACCGCTGACGGTCTGCGGCGAGGACGGGGCCGTGCACACGCTGGCCCTGTCCGACCGCTTCACCGCCCTCCGCCTCTTACCTGCCCGCACCCGCATCGGCGACTTCGCCGCATCGCAGGGCGGATACTGGGCCAACTGGCCCGACAAGGAGCGGCTCCGCGGCGTGATCGCGCTCGCCCGCGAGCGCCACCAAGAGCGCGACGCACTGCGCTGCACCTTCTCGCCCTCGCCATCCGTTCCGTGGTCGAACATCAACTCGCCCGCCTTCACCCTCGAAACGGCGGACGCGGTCGAAGTGGTTTACGCAGGCGACGGCACAACGCGCACCGTCCACGCCGTGCTGCATGCGAACGGCCGCTTCTACCGCGCGCCGCTCGACCTCTCCGCTACAGGGTGGACCGTCAAGCGCATCGCGCTCGGCGAGTTTCGCGACGACCAGGGCGCGCCGTTCGACCCCGCCGCGCACACCGGCACCGCCGCCTTCCAGCTCGCACCGGCGGGCCTCGGCACCGCGCCCGCCACGCTCTGGCTGCACCGCGTCGCGCTCGTCACCGACACCCCCGTCGTGACGCTGTGGCAGAGCGACGCCGCCTTTGACGACGCGGACGTCGACCACCTGCGCGCGGACCACCGCCCGCAACCGCCTCCGCCCCGCGCCGCAGCGCGGCAGCCGCTGGCGCGCTTCACCGACCCGGCCGCGCGCCACCTCGCCAACTGGGCCGAGAAGAGCGCGGCAGACAAACCGCTGGTCGCCATCGAGCGAGTGGCGCCGCCGGCCTCGCCGCCCTTCCTGCGGATCACCCTGGCTGCGGGCGAGTGCGCGTGGGGCAACGCCAACATTCCGCTGCCCGCGGACAAACTCGCCGGGACGAGCGGCCTCGCCCTGCGGCTGCGCCACTCGCCTGCGACCGAGGATGTGACGGTCGCGCTCCACACGTCCGTCGACGGGAAAAACGCGTTCTTTCAGACGAACGTCGAAGCCGGTGAAACGTGGAGCGAACAGACGGTGCGCTGGGCCGAGTTCCGCACGGAATCCGGACGCGCTTTCACCCCTCAGACAGGCCCCTTCCTCAACCTCCAGATCTGCCGTCCGCCGCACCTGCTGAAACGCGCGCTCGTGATCGAAATCGACGCCGTCGACACCTTCGTTGAAACTCCTTAAACGTGCACGTCGTTCAACCCGGAGTCAGCCATGAAACGCTTCTTCCTTTCATTCGCCTTCTGCTCCCTCATCGCACACGCAGAGGCCCCCGCTTTTCTGAACAACGGCGTGACCGCGCACCGCGGCAATTCGGGCGAGTGCCCTGAAAATACCCTGTCGGCCTTCGAAAGCGCGATTGCCGTCGGTGCGGACTGGATCGAGACCGACCTCTACCTCACCAAGGACGGCCAGCTCGTCATTTCCCACGACCGGGACACCGGCCACACCGGCGACAAGAAGCTCAGCGTCACGAATTCGACCTACGCCGAGCTCCTGACGGTCGACGTGGCCACCGGCTTCCGCACGCGCAAAAAACTCACATTCGTCGAGTGTCCTCCCGCCCGTATACCGCTGTTCGCCGATGTCCTGAAGCTGATCGTAAAGCAGGACCGCACGCGCCTCTCGATCCAGCCCAAAAACGAATGCGTGCAGGCCGCCTTCGACGTGATCCGCGAGCTGAAAGCCGAGCGATGGGTCGGCTTCAACGACGGCAGCCTCAACAAAATGCGGCAGGTCAAAACGCAGTCGAAAGCCGTGCCGGTCTTTTGGGACCGCGACGCAAAAACCGATATCGACGCGGACATCAGGACCGCGCGCGAAGAAGGCTTCGAAGCCATCGTCGTGAACGCCAAAGGACTCACGAAGGACAAGGTCGACAAAATCCGCGCGGCCGGTCTAGAAGCCGGCGTCTGGACCGTGAACAGCGAGGCCGAGCTGAAGGCTTTTCTCGCGCTCGGGGTAGCGCGCATCTACACCGACTATCCCGAGAGGCTGCTGCGCCTGAAAGCCCAGATGAAGTAGCCGCCGGACCCCGCAAGGCTCCGGCCTTCACCGCTTCTCTGCGAAATCTTCAGACGTCAGCACACCGTCACCGTTGCGGTCGAGGCGCGGAAACATCGGCTGCGGACCCTTGAACTCCTCGCGCGTGACGCGGCCGTCGCCGTCCGCGTCTTCCCGCGCCTTGACCTGTTCGAACGTGGGCCGCCGCTTTTGGGCCCCGTCTTTGCCAGCCGGCCCGGGCCTTGTCCCAGCCTCCCCGACCGCCTCGCTCGAGGTGCAGCTCGACTCTGCGTGCGGACGTTCCGCCGACTTGAGCCACCTGTCAAAGAAGGCGTTGACCCTATCCGTGATCTCGCCGCCACCGAAACCTTGGCCATGTCCCGCGCCTTGGATCGTATGGAACTGGACGTTGCCACCCGCCTTTTTGAGCGCCTCATACAGCAGCTCACTCTGATGGTGCGGCACCAGTGGATCGGCGTCGCCGTGCACGATCAGGAAAGGCGGCAGGGCGTTTATGGACACATATGTGATCGGATTCACGCGCGTTGCTTTGGCCTTGTTTTTCTGGATCGGCCCGCCGATCAGACTGGCCTCCGGCGACGCCGCGTCGTCATGCTTGAACGGCGCGCCCGGACGCGCATGGCTGTCCATCTGCAAGAGATCGGTCGGCCCGAAAAAGTCGCACACCGCCTGCACGCGGCTGGAAACATCGAGATTCGCTCCGACATCGAAAGCCTTCTCGTCGCCGCTCGTGCCGAGCAGCGCGACCAAGTGACCGCCCGCCGAGCTGCCCCACACGCCGAAGCGATCCGGATCGACCCCGAACTCCTTGGCGTGCGCTCGCAGCCAGCGAATCGCAGCCTTGCAGTCTTCGATCTGCGCGGGAAAAATGGCGTCACCGCTCAGCCGATAGCCGACGCTGGCCACCGCATACCCCCGCTGCACAAAGCCCTGCCGCAGCGGCGGGCATCCGTCCTTGCTGCCGCCCTTCCAGCCTCCGCCGTGAATCCAGATGACCACCGGCAACGCGTTCGTCGCCCGCTCCGGCATATAGAGGTCCAGCTTCTGGCGCGCGTGTCCGTTCTCGACATACGTAAGATCCCGCAAGGCCTTGACGCCTTCGGGAACAAAAGCCGCACCGGCGGAAGGCTGAGCCTGCGCGAGCCCTGCCAGAACGAATGCGGCCGCAAAAGAAGATGAGGTTTTCATAGCCGCTTGAACGGACGATCCGGCAACATATTGGGGCGTTTAACAGGAAATTAGAGCCGTCCCCGCCGGCCGCTTCACCCTTCCCTCGGAAGCGCCCGCCTCTTTAAAACGACCTTCACCTGAACGACGTCGTGCCGGTTCTCTTCCGGCACGAAGAAGGTTTTCGCGAGCTTGGCCGACGCATACGCCTGTTTCGCACGTCCGTCATCCCCTTCGAGCTTGACCTCCGGGTCGTCGGCTGCGCCGGCCAGAATCGAGACCGTTTGCTTCGCCAGCGCCAGCGTCTCCCGGTCGACGTTGCAGAACTCGCACGCCGCGTCCTCGTAACCTTCCGCCTTCACACTGGCGCGCAGGTTTGCCTCCGGCATCTTCCCCATGTAAAACAGCGAGCGCGCGAGATAGAAAAACGAGAGGCGCGGGATATCCGCGAAGAGCGCCTGGCCGTCCGCGTTGACAGGCAGCGTCCGCGACATCGGCTCCCAGCTGTCTGAGATCCGCCCGCTTCCGTATGCCCGGTCGATGTCGGCTGAATCGCCCAGCAGCCGGATCTCTTTCAACGCGACCTGCGCCCCGCTTACCGGCTTGCCGCCCTCGTCAACGACCGACACCTTCACGCCGGTTTTGTACCTGTCCTTCAAGAGCGGCATCAGCTCGGCTGACAGCAGCGTCATGTTCCGCATCGACATGAAATGCGCTTTCTTAACCGTCGCCAGCACGTTCGTCAACCCTTTCGGCAGCGCGCCGTCGAGATCGGCAGGCAGCGCGTCAGCGATCGCCTTCGGAAATACGAAGGGTCTGAGCGGCGCAGAAGCCGCGATGGCTTTGGCCGCCGCCTCGTCCGCTGCTTTTTCCTCGGCCGCACGACGGGTCTCCGCAGCTTGCTTGTCCTGCGCCGCTTGGGCGAGGCGCGCCCGCGCCTGGTCCGGCGTCTCGCCCTTCAAAAGCGGCGCCCAGTATTGATCGTTGCCCGGCTTCACCTCTTTAGTGAGCTTGCCCTCGCCGGACACGTACGCGACCACCTGCCAGCGCTCGTTGAAGACCGTGTAGAGGATCTCGCCGCTTCGGCGCGTGTTCCTGATATAATGCGTTTTTTTGCTCTTCGGAAAAAAGATGCTCTCTTCCGACTCCTGCGGTTTCTCGATGCCCGCGTAATACAGGTTCTTCTCCGACCGCAGCGGCCAGCCCTCCTCGTCATACGTGTGGTCTGTGATCCGCCACCACGTCCCACGCTCGTCAGTCTCCTTGAAGCGCTTGACTTGCCCTTTCGCAGGGCCCTCCGCGACCCGTTCCGTCTCCGTGCGGTATCCGTCCGAGCGCACAAAGACCTCTGTGCCGCTCGCGTTCGTGCAGGTGTAGTCGACCGGCGTGGCATAGCACGTGTTCGTCTCCTTTTGCTGCCAGAGATAGGCCACGCCCGGATACGCGACGTGCATGCCGCCCACATAATGGATCTCGTTTGTCGCGACGTAAGCCAAGATCTTCTTCCGTGTCTCGACCGCCTGCGCGGCGTCGACGTCGTACGTGACGGCGACCTCGGGGTGCGGAATCTGGAGGAGTGCCGCATGCGTGAGGTCTCCCCATATGAGCAGCTTCTTCGTTTGCCCCTCCACGAGAAACACGGTATGGCCGGGCGTGTGGCCATCGGCGGCGAAAGCGGTCACGCCGCGAACGAGCTGGGCAGGCTTTCCGTCCTCCAGTTTCTGCGGGTGGAACAGGCGAAAGCGGCCGGCGTAAGCGTCAGCGATTATCTGCGCGTCGTCGCCCTTCTGCTTCCAGTGCTCGAATTCGCGCCGGGCGATGTAGACCGTCGCGTTCGTGAAGACCGCTACGCCGCCGCGCAGCAATCCGCCGATGTGGTCTCGGTGCATATGCGTGATGAGCACGGCGTCGATGTCGCCCGCGCCGACGCCGGCGGATTTCAGGTTGTCGAGCAGTTTGAGTCCGAGCCCCGTGTCCACGAGAACCGTCTTCCCGGCGGCGCGCACGAGAAACGCGTTGACCGCGTTGGACACGGAGCCTCCCGGCGCGTAGCGCTTCAAAATATCGTCGGTTGCGCCGATGAGGATCTCTTTCCCGATTGTCTGCTGCCGCTCGGCAAGCGTCGTCACCGTCGCACCGCCAAGCTGGAACTCGAAGGTCCCTGGCAAAACCGCCTCCTCAGCCCAAGCCGCCCAGCCCGCGAGGGCGATCATCCCGACGATAATGTTTGTTCTCATAAGAACCTTCAGCGTTGCGTGTTGCCGGCCGCGCGCATCTGGAGCAACAGCGGAACCATCGGCTCGACGGTGAAGGTCGGCTCCAGACGTTTGCCCGTGATGAGATCCGTCATCGGCGCGTCCGTGACGCCAGCCAGCGTGACGACCTTGGGCTCGCGCAGGTGATTGCAGACCGATGCGACCCTGCCGTCGCCCAAGCGCGCCGCGCGGATCTCCACGCCAAATACCGGACGCCCCTGCGTGTCAACGACGCGCAGCGCAGGCGGCAGGCCCCACGCTTCAGCGCGCGCAGCAAGCGACTCAAACAGCGCCGCCGAATCCGCCGATTTCAAAAGCGTCTCGAAACCGGCGGCGTCGCGGGGCTGATTGTAGTCGTTCTCTGCCGGTGCCTCACCGACCACCACCGCGCGCACGCCCGCCGTCCGCAACTTCTCGAGCCCGGCCCGCGCGTCGTCGGGCAGGTGCGTGACACTTGGCAGCATAAGGACCTTGGCCGAATCGAGCGGCCGCGGCGCAACGCCCGTGCGCGCGAGCAACGCGAGCTTCTCTTCGGTCGCAAAGCCGAGCGGCTGCCCCAAGAAGTTGGCCGCCTCGTAGGCGTCGGTCAGCGCGTGCTCGTGGTTCTTGCCGAGCATGACCGACGACGGGCTCCACAGGAACACGATGCTCGGCGCGAGGTTCTGGATCGCGGCGACTTCGCGCGCCAGCCGGTTGAGATCGAGGCCGCAACGCCCGACCGCCTCCACGCAGTCGGGCCGGTGCAGGATCGAGCCAGAGGCGTCGCTCGCGTAGTCGTTGCTGCGCTCCCAGAGCCAGATGGTCGTGGCGCTCTGCCCGTGGACCGCGTTCTGCCAGAGCGCCGCATAGATGTGCGCCGGCGGAATCACGTCGAGGTCGCGGTCGACGATGAGGTGGTTCTCGGAGTTGACGACCGAGAGATCGGCCATGCTGCGCTGGAAGTCGTAACCCGCCTGGCAGTGCCGCCACCCGTTGATCCACAGCGAGCCGTCTTTGTCGTACATGTTGTACGCGTCGTTGCCGTTGTACTGGCTGAGCGCCGCAAAGGCACCGGGATCGACCGACCAGAAGCCGTGCAGCGTCTTCTGGAAATGCGCGCCCATCATGATCTTGGCATGCACCGGCAGCCCGGGCGCCATGTCATGCACCACGTCCGCCATCCAGCGGTGGAATGCCGCAAAGGTTTCGTTGTTGAAGCGGATGAAGTCGAGGCACGCGGGCGTGTCGGTGAACTCCGGCTGCGGCACGGGGATCGACGCGAAATCGGCGTACGCCGTGCCCCACCGCGCGTTGAGCGTCGCGATCGAGCCGTGCCGTTTCTCCAGCCACGCCGGCCACGCCTGGGCCGTCACGCGGCATTTCGAAAGATCCACGCAGATCGGCTCGTTGCTCAGACAAATCGAATGCAACGCCGGATGGTCCTTCACGCGCGGAATCACCTGCCGCAACGATTTTTCGATCACGGCGCGGGCGTCCGGATCATGCACGCAGTATTTGAAGAAGCCGCCCTCGCACGCTTTCAGATGCGGCCACTTCTCCAGCGCCCACTGCGGAAAGTAGTGCGGACTCAAGAGGAGAATAACGGAGACGTTCGCCTGCGCGGCACGGTCGCAGACCGCCAGAAACTCCTGGATTGCGCGGTCACTGGTGTCCGTTTCGTTGGGCAGCACCGAGTTGGGGCCGAATTCGATCTGGATGATGTTGCATCCGTAACCGGGAAGCTTTTCGATGTCGCGCTTCACCTGCCCGAAGTGGCCATAGCCGGTGAACAGCACGGGGCCGCGCTCGGTCGTGCCGTCCGGGAAACGCCGTGTGCCGACCGTCTGCGCGTGCGAAATCTCCAACTTGCCTGTCGCGTAGCGCGGCACCGGGAAATCGGCGGCCTGTCCATCGAGAATGGCGCGGGCGTGCGCCTCCTCGCGGGCGGACATCTGGTCCAGCAGGCAGGCGGTGTCCCACGCGCGGTCGACCTTGCCGTCCGCGAGATCGGACGCGACCCATGGCACGAAGTTGTCGAGCACGGTCAGCGTCACGCGCGATGCCGCACCGAGCCCCCTCTTCTCCAGCTGCTCCACGTCGGCGCGCAGCCGTTCGCGGGCCGCGACGGCCGGCGCGAGCCGTGCGCGGACGCGCTCGGACGAAACGAGGTTGACCGTGCCGGTGTGGCAGGCGGCCGGGCGGCCGTCGCGCAGCAGCCGGGCGGTGAGCGCGAGCGTTTCGGGGGCGCGGCCGCCCAGCTCCGCGCGCAGCGTGAGCAGGGCCGCGCGCGTGCCGGCCGCAAGCGCCGCCTGCTGGCGCGTCAAAACGCGGCCCGCGGCATCCGCCAGCTCGACCTCGACCGCACAGGCATGCGACGCGTCGCCGACGGTCACGACGCCATCGGCCTTGAACTCATTTCCGCAGAAGCTCCAAGCGTCGTTCGGCCAGCGCTGCGGCGCCCAGCGTGTGTTGATGGCGTGGCCTTTGTAAAGCACCTCCGGCGGTTCGGCGGGCGCCAGGTCCACGAAATCGGCCAGCGCCGCGCCCTCCAGCGCGGCGGGCACCGGGCTCACGCCTTCGCGCAGCGAGAGGTCATCCAGCCACACGCCCTCGGTCGGGCGGTCCGAGCAGATGCGCAGCACAAATTCCGTCTCTTTCTCGCCGGTGACGAAGGTGTGCGCGACGCGTTCCCAGCGGCCGCGTGTGGCGGGCAGCGAGCGGCGGACCTTCCAGCCCTCGCCGCCGCCGATCCAGATGCCGGGCGAGGTCTTGCCGGTCTTCACGAACGCCGAGAGCGTGTAGCTGGTACCGGGCTTCACGGGCACGGGACGCGCCAGCCACAGCGTACCGTAGACGTGTGCGCCGAAAGCGGTGCCGTTGGTGATCTTGACGGCGGTCTTACCCGTATGAGGGCCCGTCGCATCCAGCATGAGCTTGGCGTCGGTGTTACGCCGATCCCAGTGCCAGCCCGCCGGGCACCCGTTCTCAATCTCCTCGAACGAGCTGTTCGGCACCAGGTTCGCGCCAGGCTCAAACGGCTGGAGCGTCAGGCGCGACTCGCCGTCGGCGAGCGGCGCCTCGTGGACGAACGGCGTCGCGGCCGCGCCGGGCTCCAGCATCACATCGTCGATCCACAACCCGGCCGTCGCGCTGTCGGTGTTGATGCGGAGCGTGAACTGCGTCTCGCCGGCTTCGGTGGCGAACGAACCGACCACGCGCTGCCAGCCCGCCGTCTTGGCGGGCAGCATGAAGCGGTGCTGCCAACGGCGGCCGCCGCCGATCCAGGCGACCCCGCCGCCGTCGGTCTTGACGTAGCAAGAGAGCGTGTAGCGGCTGTTGGGCGAAACGCCCACGGTCTGCGTGAGCGAACCGAAGACGTTCGGTTGTTGCGGCGTCGGGTTTTTCAGGCAGAGGGAGGATTTGCCCGAGCGCGCGATGGCCGGATTGGCCTGGCATGTGGCCATGGCCGCCCCGCCCTGCCAGTCCCAACCCGGAATCCGCTCCCCGTCAGCTTTCTCGAAGCTCGGATTCTCCAGCAGATTCTCCGCGACCGCCATCCACGCGATCAGCACCGCACACAAAACCGTCCACCCGCGCATCAGTACCTCCCCGAAGAGCGCGGCCTATTACAAACTCGCGCAAACATCACAATAAACGAGGAACCGTGTGCCGTCCACCCTTTTGAGGGCGTTTACGAAATCGGTCTATGGCAAGTGGGATCCTGCGGGAAGACGACGAAGAGTTGCTCGCATGACACGTGCCGCACGAAACAGTTGGAATGCGTGCGGCAAGCGGTATTCCGCGCGACGCCGCTTTGAATCCGCCCAGAAAAAGCGGTGCCGCGCGACGCTTGTCACCGCACTCCAGAACCAAGACGATCACGCCTCATTTCTAACTCCTCCGCATCTCCAGCACCGCCGCGCCGATGAGAATCCCCGACCGCAGATCATCCAGCGCCTCGTTGGCCCGTGCCAGCGGATACGTCGTCACGCGCGTCTCCATGCGGACACCTTCGATGGCCTCGAAAAACGCCACGCCGTCTGCGCGCGTCAGGTTCGCGACCGACCGCACACAGCGCTCCTTCCACAGCAGGCTGTACGGGAACGACGGGATGTCCGACATGTGGATGCCCGCACACACCACCGTGCCGCCGGGCCGGACATGTGTCAGCGCGGTCGGTACCAGCCCGCCCGCCGGCGCGAAGATCAGCGCCGCGTCCAGCGCGTGCGGCGGACGTTCCTCGCTGTTTCCCGCCCACACGCAGCCCAGCCCGCGAGCGAAATTCTGCGCTTCCTCATCGCCCTTGCGCGTGAAGGCGTACACCTCGCGTCCCTGGGCCACCGCGAGCTGCGCCAGCAGATGCGCCGCCGCGCCGAAGCCGTAGAAGCCGATGCGCCGCGCCTCCGGGACCATGCGGTACGCGCGGTAGCCGATCAGCCCGGCACACAACAGCGGCGCGGCGTGTTCCGACGACCAGCCCTCCGGTATTCTGAAGCAGTAGCGCTCATCGGCCACGCAATATTCCGCATACCCGCCGTCCAGCGTATAGCCCGTGAACTTCGCCGATGCGCAGAGGTTTTCCTGCCCGCTGCGGCAAAAGTCGCAGACGCCGCACGTCCAGCCGAGCCACGGAATGCCGATGCGGTCGCCGATTTTCACGAAGCCGCATTGCGGGCCCACCGCCTCGACCACGCCCACGATCTCATGCCCCGGGACCAGCGGCAGCTTCGGCTCTTTGAGCTCGCCGTCCACCACGTGCAGGTCGGTGCGGCACACGGCGCACGCCTGCACCCTCACCAGCGCCTGCCCCTCGCCCGGCTGCGGCCTCGGCAGATCGCGAAGCGACAAGGGGTTCCCCGCTTTCTCCAGCACCATCGCTTTCATACCGCACCTCCTTGTTTTTCGGCACGGGCACTTTAGCATTTTTTGCGGCCAGTCGTTGATTATCCATTCGCGCCACTAGCCGTCGGCAGACTGCGCGCCCCGGCCTGACGTTCAGTACGCCGTCCGGCACGCGATGCCGTGCGCCCGGCACGCCTCCGCGAGCTTCCGCCCCGTGTCCGCGAAATACGCGTCGGTGTTCTGATCGGTCCAGCCCCATTTTCTGTAGACCCAGTCGGCGTGACGATAATTCATCCGGTCGATGATGAGGTGCTCGACATTGCCTTCCAGCATGCCGATCAGACCCTCGGCCCCGGGAAGGATCGGCGCGATCATCACGTACGTCCTGATGCCGTTCCGATGCAGGACTTCGACAGCCCTCAGCCGATCCGGAATCGGCGGTGCCAGAGGCTCAAAGCGCTTCCTGACGTCGTCGCTCGCCGTGGTGATCGAAAGCCCCACCTCCACCTCTTCCACCCCCTTCAAGATGTCTACATCGCGCAGCACCAGCGGCGAACGCGTCTGCACAGCCACCGGCCAGCGGTTCTGCACAAGGATCTCAAGGCACTGTCGGCTCAAGCGATACGTCGCCTCCAAAGGCTGATACGGATCGCAGACGCCGCTGAGCCAGACGGTTCCCCGCTTTTTCTTCTGAATCTCCTTGCGCAGCAAATCGGGAGCGTTGACCTTGACGTCCACAAACGCGCCCCACGGCTCCGCATGCCCGGTGAAGCGCTTCATGAAGCGGGCGTAGCAGTACGAGCACGCGTGCTGACACCCCACGTAGGGGTTCACGACGTAATCGTAAATCTCCGACTTGGACAGAACGGATTTGGCCTGGATTTCGCGGACAATCATTTGGGCATCGCCGAATACCGCAGGTCGTCGAGCGTGTCGCCCTCCACCGGAAGCAGCGCGCAGGCGAACTGGCGCTGCCACTGCAGGTGGTCGTTGCGCACCAGCAGGCAATTCCAGCCTTGTTTGAGCGACGCCTTGCCGATCTCCTTGTTCTTGCCGCCGCGGTTGAGGTCGGCGACCAGACCCCGTTCGCCGTTGATCCAGACCACGAAGCCGTGTGTGGCCGAGAAGGTGCGGTGCGAAAGCTGGATCTGCACCGGGCGCGCTTTCGCGCTGTAGACCCAGCGCACGGCGTAGAGCACGTCGTTCTCGCTCCCGAAACACAGGCTGTAGGGCACGATTGAATTCGGATCGTCGCCGGCCGTGTAGTCGACGCACGGCGTGTTCACCTGCCAGCCATACGTTCTCTGACCATCCGTGAACGGTTCCAGAAAATGTTTCCCAGACACCAAATCAGCCTCCATGAACGGCACGCTGTTGGTCGGCACGTAGCCCCGCTGCGCGCTCCATGCGCCGCCGTTGTCGGGTCCGCAGAGCACGCGCCACGACGCCGGGATCTGCACAGTTTGGCGAACCGTCTCCTCGCCCACCTTGGCGACGACCGTCACCGGATTCTGCAGCCGCTCGGGCGCGCCGCAGAGCGTGAATGCCGCCTCGGTCTTGGTCACGGGCGACTCAGCCACGCTCCAGCCCTCCGGCACTTCGAGCGAGAAGGTCGGCACGCGCAGAGCCGTCGCCTCCTTGCCATCGTTCCAGAAGCATTCAAGCCGGTACGTTTGTTCCGCACGTTCGGCGGGACACCCCGGCTGCGGTTTGAACCAGGTGGTCACCGACGGCTTGGCGGGCGCCAGCTTGGCGATCTCGGCGGCGATGCGCGCGTCGAACGCGGCGACCAGCTTGTCGTCCTGCAGCGCCGCGACCATGCCGCGCGCGATGGCGGCGTGCCCGAGCGGCTGCTGCGGATGCACCGTGTCCGGAATGACGTGATAATCCTGCCGGACCTTGCGGCAACGCGTCACGGCGCCGAAGACCGACGCCCCGGTCGCGGCGGTGCGGCACTTCTCTTCCTTGGCGAGCTCGTTCGCCAGTTGCGTCAGCCGGTCGCGCACACGGTTCTTGGGCGAAAGCGGGTCCTCGGTGAGCGGCGTGATCTCGCACAGCACGATCTCGCGCGGCGTGACGCGCGCGCGGATCGCCTTGACCAGCTCGCGGAGTTTCGCCTTCCAGGTCTGCAAGACCGCCTCGTCGTCCCGCATCGTCGGCCGCAGAATATCGTTCATGCCGAGCAGGATGAAGACGATGTCGCCGTGCCGGGCGAACGCCGTCCGGACGTCGAAGCCGCCGGTGTTGGCGGGCACGGACTGCGTACGGCTCTTGACCTCCAGGCTGTCCGTCCAGTCGAAGAGCGTGTTGCCGGAGAAGCCGAGGCCGATGACCTCGTAACCGGACGCAGGATAGGCCTTGTGCAGTTCATTCGTGAACTGATGATAATACCCCTGCGAACCCCCCACGGCTTGCGCCGTGATGCTGTCGCCCACGAAAATGATGCGGTCGTTCGGCTTGAGCAGCGAGTCCGCAAAACTTAGACTGGCCGCCAGCGCGGCACCCCATGCCACCCGATACACGTTCATTCGATTCTCCCCTCAGTCAGCACCTTTTGGCGTCTGTCAAAACGCAGTATAACATCTTTCAGCGGCTGGCGCGCTTGCCATTTTCCGCGAAAAAAGGTACCGCATTCCGCGTCCGCGAAATCTTGTTTGTTCATTGTAATCCCTTTCGTTCCCCTCACAAATAACCGTTGCGCATCCACTTGTCTTTGGCGTATCCTCAGACAGTTTTCAATCTATATCAAGGGGCTAACATGATGCAGACTATGCACCGCCGCTCGTTCCTGAAGGGATCTCTTTTCGCCACGCTGGCCGCCGCGAACGCGCCGGTTTTTGCAGCCGATGCTCCAAAACCAATCGCAAAGAAAACCGAGCCGCCCGCGCCGCCCTTGGTGAGCACCCCGCCGACCCTTCAGATTCCCGCGCCGACCTCCATGGGCGTCGCGTGGGGCGTCACCGCCAGAGCCACCGGCTTTGTCGACGTCGGGAGCAAGCCCGACCTTTCCGACGCCCGCAGGATCTTCGCGGGCGACGGCGGACTGAAAGCCCTGGATGACGCCGCGCTGTCGGTCCGGATCACGGGCCTGAAGCCGGATTCGGTCTACCACTACCGCACCGGCACGCTGCCGATCGATTTTCAGGGCGCGTACAAAATTTTTCCGGGCGAGCCGGTCCTGAGCGGCATCCATTCGTTCCGCACCCCTGGCCCGAAGTCCGCGTCCTCATTCGCGGTCATCAACGACACGCACGAGAACCATCCGGCCTGCGCCCTGCTGGCCGCCCAGATCGACGCGCTCAACCCGGCCGTGACCGTCTGGAACGGCGACCTCTGCAACTGGCTGGAGCAGATGCCGAAGATGGTGCAGAGCCTGCTCAACCCGGGCCAGAGCGCGTTCGCGGTCAGCCGCCCGTTCCTTTTCACCCCCGGCAACCACGACTACCGGGGCGTGCTGGCCCGCGAACTGCCGCGGATCCTCATGACGCGCGAGCCGGCCGAGCGCGACAGCAAATTCTGGACGTTGGGCCGCAACTATGCGGTCCGGCAAGGCGACATCGCGCTGATCGGGCTCGACACCGGCGAGGACAAGCCGGACGATCGCAGCGAATGGGGACAGCTGGCGCAGTTCGCGCCCTACCGCGCGCTTCAGGCGAAGTGGCTGGCCGAAGTCCTGGAGCGTCCGGACATCAAGGCGGCGCCGTATCTCGTGGCCTTCTGCCACATTCCGCTTTTCGACGACACCCCCGATGCCAACCCGGGCGACCTCGCAGAGGGCTACGCTTCGTGGCAACGCCAGTGCCACGACCTGTGGTCGCCGCTTTTCGAAAAGCACGGCGTCCAGCTGGTCGTCACGGCCCACAAGCACAAGTTCCGCTTCGACGCTCCGGCCGCAGGACGGTCGTGGGCCCACGTCGTCGGCGGCTCCGGCTGCACGCTCAAGCCGGGGGGCGAGTTGACGGTCCTCGAAGGCAAGGTCGTCGACCACCAACTGAAACTGATCGCCCACGACCTGACAGCGAAGTCGGTCATCGGGGAATACGCCTTCAAGCCGCGCGGCGGATGATCAGACGCGCCTCCTGCCGTCCTTATCTCAGCATCAGCACGGTTCCGTCGGTGAAGCGGAGCTTGACGTCGCCATCCGCCGTATAGAGAATGCGCCAGCGTTCATCCGGCAGGTTATGTGAGGCGAAAACGCCGCTTCGGGTGCCCGTGCAGGAGAGCAGTGTGTACGTCCGCTTGGTGTCGAGATCCGCCGGATTGACGATCGCAAGCGATGCGCCAGTCAGGTCGACGTTCCCGTGGACCGCCAGCAAGTCGCTGGAACCGTCGGCCGCGACGTCAGCCGACAAGGTCCCGGAAAGCGCCAGGGCGGCCGCGATCGTGAGCGTGCCGAGCGCGCCGTCGCCGGCGGGGGCGAGGGTGCCGGTGACCGTCAGCGTGCCGTTGCTGACCAGGCCGCCGCCGCTGAGGCGGTCGAGGGCCTGCACGGAGCCGCCCAGATCGAGCGTCGCGCCGCCCGCGACCTCGACGACGGAGGCGGGATCGAGCAGGTTGGTGACGACGTTTCCTTCTCCTCGGAGGGTCACCAGACTGCCGTCGCCGGGATCGGTGAAGGCCACGTAGTTCGCGATGTTGGTCTCGTTGCGGCCCAAGAAGTCGATGCCGAAGCCGAACACGCTTGTTTTCCACCACTCTCGATTGGCCACGATACCCGCGCCCCCGGTCCCGTTGTAGAAGCGGACATCAAACGCATGCGCGCCGGGCGACAGCGTGAAATTGCCGGTCTTGGGTGTCATCCAGCTGCCGTCATTGATGACGGTCGTATCGTCGATGCGCAAGAGTACGGCATCGTCGATGCTCTTGGCGAAGGTCCACGTCACGTTGGTCTCGCCGCGGTTCCAGATGCTGCCGGAATAAATGATGGTGGTGTTCGTGGGCCAATCCGTTGTGCCCAGGTTCGCCATGCGGGTGCCGAGCTGTATGGCGGTGCACGGATTGGTGGCGGTCGAGGTCAGTCCCGCGCTTGTAACAAAGCCTTCGTACAGGCCCGGATCACGTTCCTCCAAACGGACAACGCCCCCGCCGATCACGATCGGCGCGGCGGAATTCAAGGTGGCGCCGAGGGTGAGCGTGCCGTCAGACGCCTTCGAGAGGCTGCTCCCGGTCAAGGTGCCGTTGACGATCATGCCGCCCGTAGCCGTAATCGCGCCATTGGTCAACGCGAGCCCGTTCAGATTGTAAATGCCGCCCGCCACCTTGACGGCCGCGTTTGTGGGCAGCGAGTCGGCATGCCCCGCGATCAGCGTGCCCGCGTTGATGGTCGTGACACCGCCGTAGGTGTTGGTGCCGCCCAGCGTGAGGACGCCGTTCCCATTCTTGGTGAGGCCACCCGCCGCCGAGTTCGGCGTCATCAGCGCCACGCCGGCCTGTCCGAGGGTGGTGTAGCCGCCGCCGCGCAACTCGACGGTGAGCGCGTCGTCGTACTTGTATCCGACGCCGGGGCTGGTGACCGTGATGCCGGTCAGCTGGCCGAAGGCCGGGCTGTCCTGATCCAGGCTCACGGTCGCAACGGCCGTCGCGCCGAAGCCGCTGCCGCCGGTGATCATCACGACGGGCGGGGCGATGTACCCCGCGCCCGGATTGTAGACGCTGATCCAGCCGACGCCCAGTCCGGTCGGAGCGACCAGAGACTGGTTGAGCGTGAGGATCGCGTTGGTGGTGTCGATCACGGCGCCGCCGGGGTAAACGGTCGCGGCGGTCAGTCCCTGCATGAACGTCGCCGCATAGGCGGTGCCCGAATTGGCTTTGAGTGTGCCGCCGTTGAAATTGAAGAGCGACGGCGTGCCGGTGACGCCCGCGCGGATGCGGTTCGCCAACAGCGTGCCCGAATTCAGGTTGATGATAGACGCCAGGTTGCCGGCCGCGTTGGCCATGTTGAACCCCTTCGAGGTGCCATTGCATGCGGCGTCCATGAGCGCATTGGCTCCCAGCAGGTTGAGCACCGCCAACGATCCGTTGTTGGCGGCATAAGCCATGGTGGTGTCGTTGCCGGCGGACGGGCCTGCGAGCGTGCCGCCGTAGATGTTGGCCACGCCGTTGCCCTTCGACCAGCCCCAGAACAGCCAGTCGCCGGTGCAGACAGCGGAGGCGTCGGTGCCGAAAATTTCAAAGACCGCGTTGTTCTCGCCGTTCGCGGCCGTCCCGCCCGGCAGGCCGATGCGGCCGGAGCGCAGGGTGCCGCTGTTGAGCCGGTAGTAGCCGTAGCCGCCGTTGTGGCCGAGGTTCAGCCGGTCGCCGCCGGTGGGGTTGATCTCGACGGTGCTGTTGTTGTTCTGGTAAACCGCGCCGTTCGCGATTTGGTTTTGGGCCAGGATGATGCCGTTCAGCGTCAGATCGTCATTAATGAACACGCGGGCGCGGTCGCCGTTGCCGTTACCCACGTAAAGGATTTCCATGCGGGTGGGGCCGTCGACGGTCAGCGTGCCGCCCAGCGAGGTCGGCTGGACGACGGTGCGGCCGATGATGTTCGAACTGCCGTTCGCCAGCGTGAGGCTGGCGCCGTTCACGACGCGCACTTCGCCGTATTGCGAGCTTCCCGTCGAGGTGGCCGTGGCGTTGGTATTGAAGCCGCTCATCGTCAGCGTGTTCGTGCCGCGGAGGTAGAGCGTGAAACTGTCCTGCACGTTGGTGAGGGCGAAGGGACCCGACGAGGAGAGGTCGATGTCCAAGATGGCGCTGTTGGCCGTGAAGACCGTGTTGCTGATGAGCGCCATGATCTGGTCAGCGTTCCAGCCGATGACGCCGTTGCCGGCTTCAACCCGCAGGTACTTGCCGGCCACGACGGTCACCGCGCCGGTCTCATAGCCGGGCAGCGAGCCGGGATTGTGCGCGTAAAGCGTGCTGTTGCTGACGATGGTGCCGCCGCTGTACGTGTTGTTCGTGCCGGTCAGGTGGAACACACAGGTGTCGCTGCCCGCCTTCACCAGCCTGCCGCTGCCGGAAATATCGCCCGCGAAGGTGGCCTGCGTGTCGTTGGCGCTCGTCAGGAAGGCCGTTCCGTTGAGCGACACAGGGCCGGCCCAGATATTCTGAAGAGTGCTGTTGCCGTAACGGGCATAGAAGCGGCCGAGGTCGTTCAGCACCAGGCTCCAGGCGACCGGAAGAGTCGCTTGATAGATGTCGAATGCGGCGTTGCCTTGCACCGTCACGGTATTGGACGCGTCGCCGCCGAGCGACGTGTTCACCTCGATAGAGAACGAGCCTTCCTGGATATCGATGTGTCCGGGGTTTCTGACGGGGACCGCCGTGAGACCGACCATGTTGGACCCGACCTTGGTCATCGTAAAACCGTTCATGTCGAAGAAAGGCGGCTTGGACGAGTCTGTGTTGCGGATGTCCCAGCGCGCGCTGCCGTGCTCGCCGCCGAAGGTCGCGTCTCCCGCGAGCGCCAGGTAGCGGAAAGCGTTGTATTGGGAGCGGGCGGACGAGTTGATGATCGCGCCACGGCCGTTCAGGCCGGTGCCGCTGACCATAAAGAGTTCGTCGCCGAAGTTGACCGCGTTGTCCGTGGTGCTGAAGCCCACGTCGAGCGTGCCACGGTTCGTGATGATCGTTCCCGCGAGCGTCGACCCCAAAGCCGCGTTGTTGCTGGGCATCAGGGTGCCTTCCCGGATGAGGGTCAGCCCGTTGTAGGTGTTGGCTGAACCCAGGACGATGCGGCTGCTGCCCTCCTTCACCAGCGCGCCGGCACCGCTGATCGCGCCCGCGAGGGTCTGCGTCGTCCCGTTCGCCGCCAGGACCAGTTCGCCCGCGTCGATTTGCGTGGCGCCGGTATAGGCGGTGGCGCCGTTCAGGCGCACGGCACCTTGGCCCAGCTTCACCAGCGAAGAGGCCGAGGTGTTGTTGGTGACGGGGGTGTTGACCGACAAGGCGTTGTTGGCCGAATAGTTCGCGAGGGAGAGCGCTTCGCCGGCGGAACGCGGCATCAAGAGCCCGTCAGCCGTGTTGGTGCCGATGGTCAGGGAGGCCATGTATTCGCCGATGATCAGGCTGGAGGTCTTCAGGATCTGGCCGTTGGTCAGCCCGACTTTCGCATCCCACCCGGTGGCCTGCAGAAGTCCGCCGAGGCTGGTTTCGGTCTCGGCCTGGAGCGCGATGTCGCCTGTGGTCCCCTCCTCGGTGATCCGGGCGAAGGCGGTCGCATCGTTCGGAAGCACGGAAGGCCCCTTGGCCGAAATGTTGCTGTAGGCGGAATCGCCGGCCGGGATCACGCCCTGCGCGGCCGTGTAGGAGGCGAGGTTCGTGCCGTTGTGCAAAGCCCACGGGCCGATCAGGGCGTTGTCGGCGGCGGGGGGCGTCGCAAACAGGATGCGGTTGCGGTTGTCTTCCGCACCCAGTCCGTTGCCGACGAAGTTCACGGATCCGCCGCCCGTGCGTGCCAGCGAGGCGAAGGTCAGCGTGGAGGTCTGGTCCGGATCGGCCTGCGAGGCCATCACGGCCGTGCCACCGCTGCCGACCGTCAGCGCGCCGGCGGTTTCACTGTAGCTGGCCGAACCGCCCGAATGCGTAAAGCTCAAGGTGCCGCCATTGAGCGTGACCGCGCCGCTGTCGCTCAACCGGTTGGCGTGATTGGCGGAAGGCGAGTTGCTGACGACGAACGTGCCGCCGCCCAGCGTCACCCCGCCGTTGATGGAACCGTTCTCGCCGCCGATCACCAGCGTCCCGTTGTTCGCGTAGGTGATCGCGTCATACGTGTTCGACCCCGAGAGCGTCCACGTTCCGGAGCCGGCCTCGCGGATGACCGGAAGCCCCATCGTCAGGGTCCCGTTGTCGATGGTGCCGCGGATCTCGCCGTCGCCGTTGCCCTGCAAGCGCAGGTTTCTCGCCGCGGTCTGGTCGCTCGTCATGTTTCCGGTGAAGAGCACCTTGCCCGCGTTGGATTTGAAGATGGAGTCCCCGTCGCCGCCGGTGATGATGACCGGCCCTTGGATCGTATTGTTTCCGGCCTCGTTCAGGAGGGCGCCGAAGCGGCTGTTGCTTGTGCGGAAGGTGATTTCAGGCGGGATGGTCAAATCGCCGACCGTACCGTCGAAATGGATGTGCGGGTTGGCGTTGTTCGCGTTGTTGGCGGCTTGCGCGGTCTTGGGGCCGACGCCGAACGCGCCGCTGTTCCTGATGACCAGCGAGCCGTCCTCGACCACAACGTTGCCCTTATAGGTGTTGTTGCCGGAGAGAATCCAGGCGCCTGAGCCCGTCTTGAAAAGGTTGTTGGTTGAGTTGGCATCGTAATCGGAGATGGCGCCGGCGACCTCGCCGGTGCCCGACGTGCTGCCATACAGGCGGAGCTGTTTGTTGCTGGCGACCGCGGCCGTGATGTCGCCCGTAAACTTGAGCAGCCCGTTTCCGGCCTGCTCGAGGTACGTTCCGCCGGTGGTGCCGCCCATGACGATGGCGCGCTCGGTGGTATCGCCGGTTCCGCGGTAGGTGAGCGTGCCGGTCGAGGTGCCGCTGCCGATGCGGATCGGCAAGTCGGCGGCCTCCGTGGGCGCGCCGAGCGCGCTGGGCTCGCCTGCATTCCGAAGCGAGTAGGCTTGGACCGCGCCGGCTTTGATCCAGGTGGCGCCCGCATAGGTGTTGGAGGCCGTCAGAATGAGGGTGCCGTTCCCCATCTTGGTGACCGGATGCGGACCGTTGAGGTCGCTGATCACGCCGCGGATGTAGCCGTTTCCGTTGGGAACGCCCAGCAAGCCGTCGTTCGCAGGATCGGAAATGTTGTTGGCAAGGTAGACAGGCCCGTTCCATGCCCCGTCCCAATCCAGCCGGAGTTGGCCGTAGGATTCGCCCGTGTTGCCGCCCTCCAGAATCAGGGTGCCGCTGTGGGGATAGGTCCCGGTGCCGACCATGAGGGTCGAATTGGTGCGCACGACAAAGGTCGCGGCGGGGTTGTCCCTGCCGTTCATCATGGCTTTGCCGCCTGAGGCTGCCACGCCGATGTTCCAGACGCCGGTGAACTCCGAATAATCCGCGTTCAAATAGCTGGTCGTGCTGCCGGTCTGCAGCGTGACGTTGTTCGTGCCCGCGCCGCTGATCTTGGGGTAACTGAGGGAGACCGTGCTGACCGTCTTCATGTCGACCGTGCCGTTGTTGACGACCGGCCCCGCGCCAAGGGCGCTGACGTGGTTGGCGACGACCGTGCTCCCCGTGTTGACCGTGAGGCCGCCGCTGAAGGAGTTGGCACTTCCCAGCGTGAGCGCGCCGGTGCCGGTTTTGGTCAGGCTGCCGCCGCCCGAGAGCGAGCCGGTGAAGGTGGTGCTGGCGTCGTTCTTGCCGACGGTCAGCGCGATCGGTTTGTCCGCGTTGTCGACGAGGGTCAATCCCTGACTGCCGCTGAGGCCGCCGAACGTGAAGGCGTGCCCGGACACGCCGCTGTCAAACACGGGCGGCGTGCCGCCGAGGGTGACGGTGCTGTTCTGGAGCGCGTTGCCGTTGGCCAGCACGAGCGCTCCAGCGCTGATCGCGGTATTGCCGGAGAAGGTGTTTTCGGCCGCGAGCGTCACGGCGCCGGTGCCGGCCTTGGCCAATGAAGAGGCGCCGGCGTTGTCCGCGATCACGGCGTTGACGGTGAGGCTGCTCGCGCCGTCGTTGGCGAGGGTCAGGTTTCCGCCCTCTGCGGCGGCCGTGAGGGTTCCGTCGCCCGCCGCCGCGCCGAGGGTGAGAGCGGCCTTGCCGGCCGGGACTGCGGCGGCGGAGGTGCGCAGCGTTTTGCCCGCCGTGTTCACGGTCGAGTCGAATACGGAGTTCTGGGCCAGCGAATTGATCGCCGTGGTGGCGTCGCTCAGCTCATTGTTGCCCGTCGTGCCTTCCGTCGTGATGCGGACGTTGCTGGACGGGTTGGAGATGATCGTGTCGCCGCGGGCCGCGATGTCCGCGTAGGAAGCGCTCTCAGAGGCATAGACGCCGCGCGCGCTGCTGTAGGCGGCCAGGGCGGAGCCGTTGACCGTGGCCCAGCCGATCGGGCCGTCGCTTTGACCGTTGATGAAGATCCGGTTGCGGTCGCTCTCGCCGAGGCCGGCGCCCGTGAAGTCGACGGTGCCGGAGGTGCGCGTGAGGCCGCTGAGCGTGAGGGCGGAGGTGCGGCCCGCGGCGGCTTGCGAGGCAGAGAGGGTGTTCGGTCCGGAGACGAGCGCGACCGTGCCGGCCGTTTCGCTGTAGTCGGCCGCGCCGGCGGTGTGGGCGAAGCTCAGGGTGCCGCCGTTCATCGTGATGCTGCCGCTGTCCTTGACGCGGTTGGGCAGGTTGGCGTCGGGGGTGTTGCTGATTTGAAGCGTGCCGCCGGCATTGATCGTGATGCCGCTGGTGGAGAGGATCGAGCCGCTGGCGCCCTTGATAACGAGGGTTCCGCCGTCGACGAACGTGCCGCCGCCGTAGAGGTTCGCGCCTGAGAGCGCCCACAGGCCGGTGCCCTGCTTATAGACGGCAACATTCCCCGCGTTGTTCACGATGACGCCGCTGATCTCGGCCGTGCCGGCCGTCGAGCCCATCAGGGTGAGGCTCAGTCCGCTCGTGGTCGCGCAGACCGTGTTGGTGGTGAAAGCCAAGTGCCCGGCGCCGGCGTGCTCGATCCGCGCGTGGGAATTGAATTCGAGGGTGCGGTCGGTGGACTCGCCCGCGCCGATGTACTTCAGCTTGGGCCCGCCATCGTTGTTGCTGTTGAAGCGGATCTTGGAGCCCGCGCCGAGGTTACTGTCGGTGGCGCCGCGGTTGCCGAAACGGGCGGCGCTGATGGTGCCGGCGGCGTTCATCACGACGTATCCCGCGAAATCGTTGATGCCGTTGAGCTCGAACGTGCCCGCCCGGCCTGCCGGGGAATAGAGCTCGAAGCCGCCGGGGCCGGTGATGCGGCAGTTGATGGCGCAGGTGGCATTGACGTCGTCCACGCGGTTGTCGGAGTAGCTCTCGGCACCGCCCGTGCTGAATTGGATCGCGCCGGTTCCCGTGATCGTACCGCCGGCCGCGCAGACGATGTTGTCGCCGCCCAAGTTGGTGAACGTGGTGTAGCCTTGGCCGATGTCGAGCACGCTGCGGGGTCCGCCGTTCAGATACAGGATGCGGAGGACGTTCGTTCCGGAAAGCGTCGTGGTCCCCGAGTTGTTGACGCTGATGTCGAGGGTGGTCGCCCCCCCCTTTGTGATGTTGCCGAGGAGCTTGACCGGACCAACGCCGTTCACGTTGAGCGTTTTGCCGCCCGCCGTGCCGCCGCTCGCCGCGCCAAAAATATTCCCGTAAACGGTGAGGGCGTTGAACGCATGATCATTCTGGAAGGTGTAGCTGTTGCCGGTCGTGTCGGGGCCGAGCTGGATTCCGGCGGCGATGAAATGGCTGTTTTTCGAGTCGCTGAGGACCCGATAGTTTGCGCCGTGACGCGCGACGAGCGTCTGGCTGTTGACGGGCCAGTCGCCGATGTAGTAGGAAGGCACGCTCGTTCCCGAGAAATTGATGTAGCGGATGGCCGAAAGGCCCGCGAGGTTGATGTTGGTGCGGTTGTTTCCCGATCCGCTGAAGGTGGCCGTGTCTTCGCTGACGGGATAGGCCGCGTTGTTGTCGGACCAGTTGACTTTGTTTGTCCAGTACCCGCTGTTGGCGCCGCCGTCCCAGGTTCCGCTCGTCGCCCACACCTGACGACCGCACAGCATCATGAGCATTGCGGCGGAAAACGAGCCACAGGTGAATAACCGATTACGAGTCATAATAACACTCCTTGTTTGCCACACCGGAAGTTCGACCGAGAACCCAAATTTAAATAACCTAAGTTATGTTACATGCGGGTGCTAAGCGCGGTCAAGGCGCAATGCCCGAAAACGGGGAAAACTTTCGCGAAAAGACGGTCAGCCTTCGGGCGGTCGACGGTCTTTTGAACGTCGGCCGCGCGTTGGCCTTGCGTGACCGTTCATCACGCGGACGGGGCCGCCCGCCCCAGATGTTCCGCATACGCCACGCACGAACCTTGCCCCTCCCCGCCACCAACCGGCGGCCTCCGTACCGCTCAAAACCGTTGACACGCTTTGTCGACCCGCCGCATACTGATGCCGTTTGATGTCTTTCACATTTTTCGAGATGCGTCTCCATTTGCCCGTATCAAGAAAGGTGAAGCCATGAAATCGGACGTCCGCATTCACGCGCCGCTGTTCTCCCTCGGCCTCGCGCTGGCCTTCGCGCCGTTCACCTCCCGAGCCGATTTGACCCAGGGGGACTACACCTACACCGTCGCCAACGGCCAAGCGACCATCACGGGGTTCAGCACGGCGTACTCGGGCGCGTTGACGATCACGAACCTGCTGGGCGGCTTCCCGGTCACCGCCATCCGCTACACGGCGTTCGCGACCTGTGCCGGCATCACCGGCGTCGTCATCCCGCCCGGCGTGGGCGACATCGGCGACCACGCGTTCTCGGCGTGCTCCGGCATGGCCGCTCTCACGATGCCCGACACCGTCACCAATCTCGGCAGCTACGCCCTCTACAATTGCACCGCCCTGACCAACGCCTCTCTTTCCGGCACCCTCGCCCGTATCGGCCAAGGCGCCTTCACGCACTGCGCCAGTCTGACCGACGTCGCCCTTCCAAACAGCGTCAGCAGCCTCGGCTCCTCCGCGTTCTATTCCTGCACCCAGCTGGCAAGCATCACCCTCAGCACCAACATCGCCTGCATCGGAGAAGGAACCTTCGACACCTGCACGAACCTGGCCAGCGTCACGATTCCCGCGGGGGCGCGCGAAATCGGGAAGATAGCCTTCAACAAGTGCTCCGCCCTGAAGAGCGTCGCGATCGCCAGCACCGTCACGAACATCGGCGAAAGCGCTTTCGCCTTCTGCGTCAATCTGGGCGGCATCGTCCTGCCCGCCGGCGTGGCGGCCATCGGGGCATCGCCGTTCGCCTCGTGCACCACGCTGAGCAACATCACCGTGGTGGCGGCCAACCCGTACTACAGCAGCTCCGAAGGCGTGCTGTTCAACAAGGCCCAGACCGCGCTCATCCAATACCCCGCCGCCAAGGCCGGAACCTACGCCATCCCCGACGGCGTCACTGCCATCGGGAGCGCCGCCTTTGAGGGCGCCAACCTACTCACGAGCATCACCCTCCCCGACAGCGCCACCGACATCGGGACCTACGCGTTCAGCCACTGCGCCACCCTCACCAACGCCGTCCTGGGGGCCAACGTCACAAACATCGGCGCCTGCGCCTTCTCGGCCTGCGCCTTCCTGCGGGCCATCGCGGTCCCGGACAGCGTCGTCCGCCTCGGCGACTCCGCGTTCGACGGCTGCGACCGCCTGGCCACGGCCGCGTTCGGCAGCAACGTCGTCAGCATCGGCGACAACGCGTTCCACCACTGCATCTCCCTGAAAGCCGTGGTTCTTCCCGCCAGCGTCGCCGACATCGGGGACGGCGCTTTCAACGACTGTACCTCGCTGACCAATATCGCGCTCGCTTACGGCGTCGCCAGTATCGGAAATCAGGCGTTCGCCCACTGTACGGCGCTGACCCGCATGACGATCCCCGACAGCGTCACCAACCTCGGCGCCATGATGTTCCTCTACAGCTCCATGCTGACCAACGTCACGATCGGCGCGCAGGTCCCCGCCATCGGTCATTCCACCTTCGAGGGCTGCCTCGCCCTGACCAGCGTCACACTCGGCGCAGGGGTCACCCACATCGAGGAATGGGCCTTCTACGCCTGCACCGGCCTCACCCGGATCGTCATCCCCGGCAGCGTCACGTCCATTGCCAAAGGGGCGTTCGCCAACAGCACCGCCCTCGCGGGCGTCTGTTTCACGGGGGAACCGCCGGCCTTCGGCGCCTCGGTCTTCGACTCAACCTGCGCCACCCTCTATCACCTCCCGGCCTTTGCCGCCCAGTGGCCGGACACCTGTGCCGACCGGCCCACGCTCCTCTGGAACCCGCTCTTCACCCATGCCATCTACGCCGACGCCGCCTTCTCCTCCGCCATCGCCGGCACCACAAACATCCCCCTCACGGTCGAGGCCGCCACAAACCTATCTGCCGGCCTCTGGACGCCGCTCCTCACCGGCACCCTCGGCCCGGCGGGCTCGCTCGCCTTCAGCGACCCTTCCGCGACCAATCTCCCCTCGCGTTTCTACCGCATCGTCTGGCCTTAAACCTTTGCCACGACAGGAGAACGTGTGGTGAAGATTTGGAGAGGGCGACAAGCGGCAGCCCGTGCGACGCCGCTTTAAACGCCAGAAAAAGTTTCGCCACGCCCGGAAAACCGAGCGTGGCGAACAGGGAAATCCTTGCCGATTTTATACTTTCGGTTCGAAGCCTTCGCGCTTGAAACCCTGCAGGAGCGCGGTTGCCTCGGGGCTGTTGCTGAAGACGCGCTTGTCGTTGTCCCAGACCAGTTCCTTGCCCGGGAACCGCTGCGCGATACATCCGAACAGGAGCGCCTCGGTCAGGCGGGCGGCGTATTCGAAGCGGCTGCCCGTGGCTCCGGGGTTGTTCGCCTTGCAGGCGTCGACCCACTCCTTGTAGTGGTTGTACTGCCACTTGCCGGGATCCTCCAGCAGCTTGTTGCAGGCGCGCTCGGCGTCTTTGGTCGCAGGCCCGAACGGCTGGCCGCCGACCGCGACGGCCTGCGGCTTGCTGGCGTGGGAGCCGCCCAGGGTGGTCACCTTGGAGCCCACGATCATGCAGCCGTTGTCGCCCACGTTCAGCTTCGGATGCGAGCCGAGCGGACGCTTGGGAAGGATGCCGCTCTCGTACCAGTAGACGTTGAGGCCTTTCGGGCAGACCGGCGACGGGCCGAAGTGGTAGTCAATGGTCGAATACGTGGAATAGGCGAGGTTGGCGGGCTTGTCGCACCAGGCCTTGATGGTCTCGGGCAGGCCCAGCTTCAGCACGAAGAACGCGGGATCGAAATTGTGCACGGCCATGTCGCCGATGGCGCCGCACCCGAAGTCGCACCAGCCGCGCCAGGCGAAAGGCGCGTAGCCCTTGCCGTAAGGACGCATCTTCGCCGGCCCGATCCAGCAGTCCCAGTTGAAGCCTTCCGGAACTTTCTCTTCCGGCGGAAGGGCGGTCATGCCTTGCGGCCACCATTTGCCGCCGGCGCGGTCCGTCCACGAATGCACCTCCAGGATGTCGCCCCAGAACTGGCTCTCCATGAGCTTCTCATAGCGGAAAACGCCGGGATGCCCCTGGTTGCCCATCTGCGTCACGACGCCGTATTTCTTGGCCGACTCCATCAGCATTTCGCACTCCTCGTACGAATGGGCGAGGGGCTTCTGCACGTAGACGTGCTTGCCGAGGCGCATCGCGGCCAGCGCGATCGTCGCGTGCGTGTGGTCGGCCGTGGAGACGCAGACGCCGTCGCATTCCTTGGCGATCTTGTCCAGCATCTGGCGATAGTCCGTGAAGGTCGGGATGCCCGGGAATTTCTTCGCCGCGTTGGCGAGGGCGACCGGGTTGACGTCGCACAGCCCGGTGCAGATGGCTCCGTTGCCGGTCAGCGAATTGAGATCCCCGCCGCCCATGCCGCCGACGCCCACCTTCAGAAACCTGAACTGCTTTCCGGGGCTGTCCTTCACGGCCTGCCCAAAAACCTTACTGGCCGGGATGAAAAACCCCGCCATCGCGCTTGTCGCCAAAAAAGAACGCCTCGATACGCCCCGATATTTCATTCATTTCTCCTTCGTGGTTGAGCCCTGCGGTATCCTAATCCGCAAACGAGACAGAGTATAACGGAAGGAAGAGAAAGAGGGTAATGAAAGTTGATCGCCCCGCCGTTCGCGTTTGATGGCCAGGGCACGTCAATCACCGTCCTGTCAAAAGGCGAAGACGACGATGACATCTGTTTGACCGATATTCGGCTCCATTCTACGAACGGCCCAGCGAGATTGGCACTTAGGAATTATCTAGTTCCTGATCGTAATCATAATCGTAATCCTCTCACACCCGCAAATCGGGATTAAGATTATGAGAAAGATGAAGATTAGGATTAGAATCAAGATTTCCGCGCCGACACCCTTTTATGTCCCCTCTATTTCCAACGCTTCAGGGGATGCGAGCGGTTGACCAAGGGTAAAGCGACACGCCCCCCTCCCTGGACGCACGATTCAAACACGGCCTGAGTCATCTCCCACGACCTGAGACCGTCCTGAATGCTGATGGCCGGACGGCGATTTTCTTCAATGGCGGCAATGAGGTCATCGGTAATGATTTTGTTGCGTTCCCGCTGCTTGTCTTTCGTCTGGACGACAGGCGCATCCGGCAGCGGTCTCCAGCCCGAGCTCTTCTTGCCGGGGGCCCAGGACGAACTGTCGAACCATAGCACGTTTACCCCCAAGTCGTCTGGAAGGACGCGGATGGAAACCACACCTCGGCTTCCAAAGATGTCGATGCCGAAACGACCGCCGTTTCCATCGGGGTTCTTCATGGAGTCGAAATAGCCCACCGCACCGCCTTGGAAACCATACATCGCATGAATGCGATCGCCTACGATAGGCCCCAGCGGTTCGCGAGCCTTGCACACGTCGGCAGGCGTTGCCGTGTGTCCGTTCGTCGTAACATCGGCCGCGCACCACAAGGGTTTTCCGCCCATGAAGAAGCACATCAGGTCGAGCACATGTGCGCCGAGTACGATCAGGTCCTCGCCGCCTGCCCGATGGTCCTCTTTGCCGCGGGCACGCGCCTCCAACACGGTGCCGATGAGACCTTTTTCGCACACCATTTTCCAAGCGTGCTGTACCTCCGGCATACCGCGAAAATTGAAAGCGATCGCCCACTTCAAGTTCTTCGCCTCGGCGGCGGCCACCATTTTGTCACCGCTGGCCAGATCGTCACAGAAGGGTTTCTCGATGAAGCCGTGGGCGCCGACCGCCGCGCAAGCCAGAAGGTACTCCTGATGCTTGATGGTGCAACGCGGCCCGACTGCGACCAGGTCAGGTCGTTCTTTCTCAAGCATCTCGCGATAATCCGCATAGTGACGCTCAGCACCGACGGCCTTGGCGTACTTTGCCCGCTCACTCTCGACCGGATCCGCCAAAGCGACGTGGACCACATCGTCCCGCAGCGCAAATGCGTGATGGATCCAGTGTCCGTATCCCCCCTGCTTGCTGTCGCCAATAATACAGGCTTTGTATTTCTTTTTTGACGGCGCGCCCACCGCCGTGGCCGCGACTGCCGCAGATGACACCGCAATGAATTTCCGACGGCTGAACTGCATGATCGATCCTCCCCATGATACGAATCAACTTCATTAGTATCGTTCTTCGCCGAGATTTGGTCAAGAAACTGGACTTGATCCGTGACCTGCTGACAATCAGGTACGCAACCGTTTTCTCCCTAACGGCCGTCTCTTCGATTTTCACGTGTCTGCGTAAAGATGTCATTGAAGAAACAAGCATCCTCGCCGTATGCTTAAGGCCTTACCGAGATTGGCCAGGGGAAAATCAATCACAAGGGGGAAACATGAGGGTAGCGATCATCGCGGCCGCCGCGGGGCTGCTGTGCAGCGCGGGAGCAGGAGAGATTTCCGGCGCGTTGTCGGGGTCAAGCGCTGTCGATCCCGCCGCATATGGCTTTGCGCCCGACGCGCCGGCGGCGACGAACGCGGCCGCGTTGCAAAAGGCGCTGGACGGCGGGATGAAACGGGTCCAGGTCTCGCGTGCGGGGGTCTATGGCCTGGACCGGACGGTTTTCATCGACAGCGACACGGAGATCGATTTCGCCCCCGGCGTCGTCCTGCAGAAGCGCGCGGCCTACGCCAACATCCTCGTCAACCGCGGGGCCTTCCAATACGCTTGGAACACGAACATCGCCGTGCGGGGCCTCCGCATCAGCGTGAACGGCTTCCAGTCCATTCCGGGCCCGGACTCTGCGGCGCCCGGCCTGCGCGGGCAGTTCGCGCTCTACCATGTGCGGCACGCCCGCGTCTATGATTTCACCTGCCTGGACATCGAGGGCGGGCAGTACTGCTTCCACATCGCAGGCTTCGAGGACGTCATCCTCGACGGGTTCGAGATCCGCGGCAAGAAGGACGGCGTCCACGTCAACGCGGGCCGCAACTTCGCCATCCGCAACGGGATCCTCGAAACCGGCGACGACGGCATCGCGCTCAACGCTGGCGACTGGCCGGGGGGCTGCACGCCCGTCATGGGCAGCATCGAGGACGGGGTCATCGAGAACATCCATGACCTGGCGGGCGGCAAGTGCAATTTCGCGCGCGTCATCACCGGCGCCTGGACGGACTGGCACAAGGGCATGCGCCTGCAGCGGGGGGACATCTTCCGCGTCGGCCAAAACGTCTACGCGGTCCACCCCATGCCGCTCGGCACGAACGAATACGTCTCCCTGACCGCGCCGATGCATACGCGCGGGGTGTGGAAGTCGCCGGAGGGCATCCAGTTCCAGTACCTGCAGAACGACGGCGAGACCCGCGCGGACATCCGCAACGTCGTCTTCCGCGATCTTTTCCTGTATGCCGGACGCCCCATTTCCTGCAGCTGGGAGTTTGGCGAATACGCCCGTCTGGTCCATCCGGAAATCAAGCCGGCCGACCTGCCCGTCTGCGACATCACGGTGGAGAACGTCTTCTCGCCGACGGCCCGCCCCGTCATCAGCGGCAACAGCTGCGCGACGCTCCGGCTGGACAACATCCGCGCCAACGGCCCCATCGTGTCGCTGACCAGCCTGCGCGCCCACCCCGCCACCTGGCGCGTGATCTGCACCGGCACCTATTTCAGCCGACGAGACAACCGCGAGCCTGATTTCCGGTTCGGGGGTTTTGAAGGCGACCTCGACCTCCAGATCGGCTCCGCGCTGCAAGACCGCGACGTGCGTCTTTCCGTCGCCGGCACGCTCACCTCCGCCCGCGTCAACGGCGAGGCCTCCGTGGACACGCTGGACAACCTGAAGCCCAAGGCCGGGGATGCCGTCCGCGTCAACAACCGGCGCCGAACATTCAACGGGACGAAATGGGAATAATCCGAGAGGAAAAAACAATGTCGCTTTACTCAAAGAACCTGATTTGCGGACGAGCCGTCCGCGTGATGCTCCGCGCCTTCATCTGCGCGGGATGGGCGCTGTTCGCCGGTGCGCGCGAAACGGTCTTTCGCGTGGATTTCGGCGAAGAGGGCAAGCCCTGCCCGTATGAGAAGGTCGGACGCTTCGAGGGCGCGCTGCCGCCGAAGGTACACGAGAATTTCGCCGCCTGGAACGCCTCCGTGGCGCGGGCGGAACGCCTCACAGAAAACGGGCGTGCCTTTCTGCGGGTCCACGCGGAAAAGATCGATTCCGCCACGCAGTTCTGGATCGACGGGGGAGACATCGCGCTGCCCGGCGTGTTCGAACTGGTCGTGACGGCGCGGCCGCAGGCAGCCACCCTCCAGTTCGGCCTGCGCCAGATCAACGCGCCCTACCACGGCTTCGGCGGCGCGGACTTCCCGGCCTCCGACGAGTGGAAGGAACGGCGCTTTCTCATCCAGACGCGGGAGCGCTGCGATTCCAAGGTGGCGCTCTATTTCTACACGGGCGGCGGCGACACGGACATCGCCTCCGTGGAGCTGGCGCGCCTCGGCAAAGAGGAGCTCGCGGCCACGGTACCGCGGCCGGACGCCGCGGTGAAGAATTTCTTCCGCAACAGCCGCTTTCCGCTGGGCCTTCCCTGCGGCTGGAACCTCGACCGCGACAGCCGCACGGCCACCTGCGGAGCGGACGCCGCGCACCCCGGCGCAGGAGGCATCCCCTCGCTGGAGACGAAAGCCGAAAAAGCGTTCACCCTGTACTCTGAACCTTTTCAGACCAACCAGCCGGACAAACCCCATACCGTCGCGTTCGCATATCAGGGCGAAGGCGCGTGCCGTGTCGACGTGCTGTGCGAAGGCCGCCCCCTCTCCGGCAAAACGCTGGCGCCTTCGAACAACTGGCAGACGGCAACGCTGGCCTTTGTGCCGCCCGGCGAGGCGCTCTGTTTCTGCCTGCGGTTCACCGGCAACGGGACCTTCCGGCTCGATGCCCTGCGCGCGTTCGCCGGCGCGGCGGGTGCCGATTTTTCGGACCGCGCGTGCGAAGTGGCGCTGGCGCCGGGCTCTTCCGAAATCGCCGAGACGCGCATCCAGTTCGCAGACGAGCCCGCCGAGGTGCGCTTCTGCGTGACGGGCGAGGCAGGCGGCGCGGTGTTGAAAAGCTGCGTGACGGACCTTTACGGGAAAAGCGTGCCGCTGGCGGACCGCCCCGTCCCGGCCGGCGCGAAGCGGTTCGAAGGCGCACTGCGGTTCGACGTCTTTCCCGCCCGGCCTCTCGGGCAGTTCCGGCTCGAAGCATGGGTGGAGCGCGACGGCCAGCGCGTCTCGCCGTATAACGAGATCGTGCTGACGCGCTTGGAGCGCCCGGTGTTCTGGGATCAGGACGCGCCGGACTCGCCCTTCGGCTGCCACTTTATCGCCTCGGCGCCGACCATCCGCATGATGAAGGCCTGCGGCATCAACTGGGCGCGCCTGCACGACGCCGGCACAGAATACAGCGGCTGGTGGAACCTGGAGCCCGAAAAGGGCCAGTGGACGTTCATGGACGACGACCTTCAGCGCTACCGCGAAAACAAAATCAAGATCTTCGCGCAACTGGGAACCACGCCCGCCTGGGCCTCGCACTACGGCGACTTGGGCTGCAAACACATGGGCTACTTCGAGAAATTCCTGCGCCCGAAAAACAACGAGGAGTTCAACGCCTACGTGAAGACGTTCGTGGCGCGCTACAAGGGCGTGATCGACGAGTACTTCGTCTGGAACGAACCTTGGGGAAGATGGTGGGAAGAGGGACAGGACGCGCGGTTCTTCGGCAAGGACGAGGCGAAGAAAGATTTCGCGGAACTCTGCCGCGGCGCCTACCGGACCGTGAAGGCCGTCGACCCGTCCATCAAGGTCGCCGGCTTCAACTCCACGGGCGGCGGGAGCGGCCGACAGTGGACGGCGGGCGTCCTCGCCGCCGGAGGCATGGCCAACTGCGACATGATCGACTTCCACCTCTACACCAAGAACGCCACCGCCCTCGCCGACGACAGCGTGGAACAGGCCTATCAGGACGCGGTCGGCGAGATTTTCGCCAAGATCCCGAACGCGGGCGATAAGCCGATCTACATGAGCGAAGGGCAGGGCGCCAGCACCGGCTCGTCAGGGGTCGGAAACCGCATGACCGGCCTTTACAAGCGGACCATCACTTGGCAGCCGGAAGACGACCTGGCGGACACGGCGCAGAAGAACTGCCGCTACACGGTCAGCCTCCTGGCGCAAAAGGTCGCCAAGATATTTCTCTACACGGCGCACGGCTACACCTCGCTCGCCCAGGCGCCAAGCTTCACGGTGCTGCTGGGCGCGGACGGCTACCCGCATCCGGGCCTGGCCGCCTACGCCCACCTCACGCATTCGCTGGAGGGCAAGCGTTTCGAGAGGAAAGTCGCGCTGGGCGAGAACCGCTTCGCCTATCTCTTCAAGGGACGCGGCGGAACCTGCGCGGTGCTCTGCGGCGGACGCGAAGCCAAGTTGCCGTTCATCCAAGACCCCGCGATCCGCTGGACCGATCTTTACGGCAATCCGCCGTCCGACGCCGCCACGCTTCCCGGCACGATGCGCTACGCGGCGAGCGCGCTCTCGCCGGAGGAACTGGCGAAGCGTTTGGTGGCGATCCCGCAGTAACGGCTCTGTCAGCCTGTCCCGCGAACATGACCGCCGCGAACAACATGCGTTCTCAAAAGAGGAAGAATAGTGTGCCTGAAATGATCACTGCGACCCCGTTTCCGGCGGCGTCCAACTGGAGGTAGATGTTGTTGCCCCTGATCGCGCTCTTTCCCTCGCCCAGCGAGAGACCGGATACGGGTTTCCAGCGCCGGCCGCCGACCACCCGCTCCTGACCGGTCAAGAAGACGTTGAACAAATCCCGCATCTGCGTCTGGTCGAAACCCAAGACCGGTTCATAAAGCGCAATCGCCATGCCGTCAGTCAGCGCATCGTACCACAGGGCCACCTCGTCCAGACGGCCAATGAATTTTCCTTCGTTATTGAACTCAAGCGGGTTCGTGTTGCCAAATCCCGTGCCGTGGTTGTAAGTCTGGCTCAGCTTCAGCACCCCGTCCACAAACTTCTTTGTTGTTCCGTTTGCGGTTGTGCCGCTGCCGTTGTCATAGGCGACGACAACCACATGGTGCCAAGTGCCATCAATCTCGTTGCCGGAGGAGAAAAGCCTGTTCTGGTTGAACAGACCGCCGCCGCCAGCCGTATCGTACCGGACTCCGATGTTGATACTGCTGCTGTCGCGGTCGACGAGCCACCCGTTGTGTACGGCGTTCTCGTCGCTTTTCCTGAGAAAGCGGGACCAGCTCGGGGTGTTGGTATACATTTTCACCCAAAAACTCAGCGTCATGGCGTCGTTGACCGCCAGCGTCTGGCTGTTGGGCACGCTGATCTGGGCGAGAGTGTCGCCCCCCCCGAAGAAGGCCGCCGCTCGTCCGGTCCCGGTCGGGGTGTCATTGGTGAACGCCACGTTGGACTCGACCGTGCCGTCGTTGCCGAAGCCGGAACGGTCTGAGGCGTCCTCGCCGTCGAAGGTCCAGTAACCGACGAGATCGACCGCGGTGGTGGCAAGGTTGGTCGAGGCCACGCCTTTGCCGGCGGCGTCAAGCTGCAGGTAGTATTCGTTGCGGTTGGTCCACACGAAGCTCTGACCCTCGCCCAACAGCAGGTTGCTTACCGCGTGCCATTGCCGCTCGCCAATCGTGGCCGGCACGCCGCTGGTGTAGACGTTGAACAGGGTCTGCATCTGCGTCACATCGTACCCGCAGATCGGGCGATAGAGCGCGGTCGCCATCCCGTGGTTCAGCGCCGTGTCCCAGACCGCCACGTCATCCATGAGACCATCATACTCGCGGGCACCTTCTTGAAAGCTGCGGCCCATGATCAAGTCGGCGGTGTTATCAAATCCACCGGTGTGGAAATACGCGCCGTTGTTGACTGCGCGCACACCGTTCAGCCAGACGTTGGCCTTCCCGTTATTCAAAGAGAAGACGATGTGGTTCCACGCGCCGTTCCAAGCCGAGCCGATGGCTGTCGATTGGTTGTTGGTGGCCGTGTCGATTCGGAGCACGGCGGTGGCGCCGGCATTGTTGCGCTGGATCTCGAACCCGTGCGAGCCCCCGTTATCCTTGTTGATGACGCGCAGCCAAGGGCTCGGGTCTGCCGCGTTCGCCTTCATCCAGAAGGACACGGTGACCGTTCCTCCGGTGAATGAAAGGGAATCGGCATGGGGGATCTGAACATACGACCCGGTGTTGTCGACCCCGTTAAACGAAATCGAGCGCGTCGAGGGGATTGTCGCGGGCACATCGCCGGTGAAGACGGGGCCGTTGACCAGCGCCCCGTCGTTGCCGTAACCGGAACCGTCCGACGCGTCGTCGGTCTCGAAGGCCCAATAGCCGACAAGATCAGCCGCGGCTTGGCTTGCGGTGAGCAGTGTGAGGCAGAGAAGGCCGGCGACAGCCCTACACCCCGGCCCCTGATGCGCCTTCACGGCTTGGGAAGAGGAAGAGACCCTACACGCACTGTGGTGATGTCGTTCGAACATTGCGATTACTCCTTCCTTAGTCCGTGCGTTCCGAACCTAATACATCGCCATTTTAAGGCTTCCGGCGTATGCCGTCAATGCTGGGGGTTGCTGAGGGTCGCGGCAGAGGGTTGCGAGGACGGGCGCATCCTTGAGTCAGGCGGCTGATGCCCCGTCCATAGGGAGTCGATCAAGATAAGCGTGTTGGAATAGGAGCATCGAAATCGGCATCGGGATCGAATACCTTGCGATTCAATCACGATAGGAACCACGCTGGACTGCTCAAAATGGACGATTCCGATCCCGATATCGATAGCGATTTGGAGGGAGAGAAGACTGTCGGCATGGGCTGGCTAAGGAAAGAGAGAGGACGGAGTTGCCGAAACCAGAAAACAGAAATCAGTTCAGGCGCATGGTCCTCGAACGCTGAGACGCGAAACCGGCAGGGCGGTCTCGCCGAGACCGCCGCCGAGACGCACGCCCGCTTGTCGTTCACCAACCCCCAGCTCCGAAGCATGATCCCGTTCCCCATTCTGCAGTTGTGCGGACGCCACACCTATTTCTATTTCTGCAGCAGCACGCCGGCGTAACCGCAAGGGATCACCACCTTGCCGGCGTGGAAATCGGCGATGTCCGGATTGCCGGAGAATTTCCAAGCGGTCAGCAGCGCGGGACGCTCGGCATCCGTGAAATCGTAAAGCGCGGCGCGACGGTCGATGCGGCTGGTGAAGACCACCCGCTTGCCATCCGAACGCGGAATGCCGTTGATCGCGCCACGCCCTCCGTCGCCCGGGAACGCCGCCGGCAGCTTGAAGAATTTCCATGTGCTTCCGTCCGCCGGGTCGCCTTCGCCAGGCCGGAGCAGCACGTAACTGCCGTGCGCGCTGGCGATGGACAGCCCGTCGCGGAAGGTGCAGATCCCATTCGAAAGGCTCAGCCGGTTCACCGTCGTCTCAACGCTTTGCCGCGGCGCGGGAAGGGCGGAGAGGTCAAACCACTTGACGGAGGTGTTGGCGTTGTTGAACGCGAAATGACGTCCGTCGGGCGAACCGTCCGCGAGGTACTTGTCCCACCCCGGACACGATCCGCTGTGGAGCGCGTGCTTGAACTCCGGCAACGTCCGGACGTCATACAGCTCGAACCCGCGCCGGTCGGAGCAGAACAGCCAACCCGGCACGGCCGGCTGGACGTAAAGCGCCAGGTTCTTTTCACCGGAGATTCTCGGCAGGCGCGCGACTTCCTTGAAGCGCGCCGCGCCGTCCAGCTCGTACACGCCGAAGCCGTCATGTCCTTCGGCCGTGTACAGGCGGTCCCCTGCCACCTTCACATCGAACACCTGGTCGTGCCCCGGCAGTTTGGCGAGCTCCTTGAGCCCGCCGTTGTTCGGCAGAATCTGCAGGGCATAAAGCCCCGCGTCGCCGCAGGCGGCGTAGACCACATCGCCCCTCACCGCGACGCCGCGCGCCTGGCCGACGTCGCGCGGCTTCCACACGTGCCAGGCGGACGCGTCGACGGCATACGGTTCGCGGGTGGACGCGTTCAGGGGCGGCGCGCCGCGGTCGAAGGGCTCCGCCTTCGCGCGCGGACACGGAATCGCGAATACGCCCGCGCCGTTGACGGCCGCGTACACGACGCCGTCGGCCACAGCCAGGGATCCGACGCAATCGCTCGGCCACTCCGGATGCTTCGGGTTCGGCGAGACCCAGCGGTCAAGCGTGCGGGGATTGGTTTTGTCCGAGATGTCCACGGCGAACACCCCGTTGTGCGTTTGGGATGCGAACAGCAAGTTGCCGGACGTGCGGGGCGTCCACATGTCAAGCCCGCGCGCGTAGAACGGCGGATAGTCCACGCGGCCGACGCGTTTCGGATGCGCCGGGTCCGCGACGTCATAAATATCGAGCCCGTGCCCCATGCCGCCGCCGTCGGCGGGGCCGCCGAAACGTTTCATCTCGGAGGTTATCACGCCGCCTGACACCTTGCGGTGCTTGGAATGGTGTCCCGTAGCGGCGTACAGGTACTTGCCCTGCAGCCACACGCCGTCACCGTAACCGTAGAGTTCCACATGGTCGGTCTGGCGGATGGCCTTCATATCGTGCGCGTCGAAGACGGTGACGTACGCCGATCCCCAGTCGCCGGAATAAAGCCACCCGTCGCGGTAGACGACGCTTTGGGACTCGTCCGTCTTACGCATCGCGATATGGCGCGGATGGTCCGGATCGGAAACGTCGATGAACTCCACACCGTTCTGGCGCTGCCCGAGGAAGCAGACGTCGCCCGCGACGTCCACGCCGGTCGCGAGTTCGCAGCAGTCGAAACGGGAACGGATACGCGGCTTTTGCGGCTTCGTCGCGTCGACGATCCACAGTCCGTATTCGCGCGTGGAGACATACGCCATCCCCTTTTGCACGGCGATCTGTCGGACTCCGCCCAAGCCGTCCACCTCGCCGAGTTTCTGCGGCGCAAGCGGTTTCGAAACGTCGTAGACAGACAAACACGAGCCTGCGCCCGCATACAGCTTATCGCCCTCGAGGCACAGCGCCATCGCCTTGTCGCCGATTCCTTCCACCCGGAACGCCGCGCCGAAAACTTTTACGTCTTCGGCCTTCGCCACCGCCAAAAACGCCACCGCGAACGAAATCAAAAACGCCACCACTGTCTTCATTGTTCTTCCTCCTTACCGCACACCTGACACCCCGTCATTCCATCATCGTTTCGCGGCCTGCTGCTGCCGAAGCGTCCCGAGCTCTTGCCGGAACCGTTCGAAGAACAAGTCCGCGCGCTTGTTTTCGTCGGCCCACTTCTCGCTGTTGCCGATGAAATAGAGCCGCGTCCGGCACGCGTCGATCGTGTCTTTGAACTGCGTGGCGTCGCGGGCGAGCACGTCGCCGCTGAACACCTCCACCACGTCGGCCTTGCGCCGCAGGCTGAACGTGCGCTCGCCGGCCGCGCGCGTGTGGATCGCCAGAAAACTCTTGTCGGCGTAAACGATCTCGTCGGCGTCGCAGAAAAGATGGCAGCCGGCGCGGCGGGCGATGCCGCGCAGGAGATCGGCGGGCGCCACCACCGACCCGATCCAGATGTCCGTGGCCTTCGAGGTGCAGCGCCTGACCATGGCGGGCTGGCCGCCCTCTTCGAAACGCGCGAGGACCTCTCCCTCCTCCGACCCGTAGAACCGTTCCGGCAGGTCGCGCGCGGCAGGAACTTGCTGTTTGACGGCCCCGCTCGCGGGATCAGTCACCCATTCCGGCCGCTCGAAGCTGCCGAAAGCCCGCTGGGGATCGAACCCCTCGAAGGCGCGCGCCCCGGCCTCGGTCAGCTTCATGTTCAGCTTGCGCCGCTGGCCCGCCTCGGAATTCAGCGTGAAGCCCAGCAGATCCTTCGTGTATGCGACATCCCGCTCGGGAACCCGGTCCGGATTGAACACGCCGGGCGCGAACATCCACACCAGCACCGCCCCTCGGCGGCGCAGCCGTTTCTCAATCAGCCGGCGCTCGGCATCGCTCAGGCTGAAACAGTTGAGCATCAGATACAGCTTGTAGCGCTTTGCATCGCTTGCGAGGATGTCGTCCAGCTCGTAGTAGTCCACCGGCGCGCCCAGGCGGCACGTCTCCTGCACCTTGAACGCGTCGATCAGCGACGTCGTGACCGGCCAGGGAGGTCCGGTCAGGATGCTGTCGAGGTCCACCACGGCCGCGATATCCGTATCGCTTGTCCGGTCAAAGCCCATCGCGGCTTCGCCGCAGTGCTGCATGCGGTCGAACAGCGCGAGGACCGGCTCGTGGTGATACCACTCCTTGCCCATCTGGAACCACCAGCCGTTGCCGCCCTCGCAGAGCTGATGGGCGAACTCGCGCTGCAGGCAGGCCTGCGTTTCTTCGAGACTCGGCGGCCGCCCGTGCAGCGAAGGGTTCTTCGGCGAATACTCGGAGAAGTTGGTGCGGATGTCCGACTCGCTGATCCAAAGCTTGCCGTGCTGCTTGAGGCTGGCCATGAGAAAACGGATGCAGGCGTGCTCGCCGGGGCCGCGGCGGTTGTACTGGGGCGGGCCCGACCAGAAGTCCACGTCCGGCGAGCGCAGCAGCTCTTTCAGGGTCGCCTGGCCGCCTTCGAGCAACCAGTGATTCTGCAAGTAACCGTGGAACATGCCGACCAGCTGCTCGCGGTTGCAGGCCTGCTTCACGGCGTGCGAAAAGATCAGCAGGCTGTCCTCCATGACCTTGTTGTGCACATAGTAGTAGTCGCGGTTGCGCTGGCCCTTGTCGGCGCCCCAGAACACGCCCGCCTCGGTGGCTTTGCGGCTGAGCGGATCGGGCGGCAGCGCGGTATCAAAGTCGACCGCGGGATCGTTCCAGGCCGCTCGCAGCTTGCCGACGTCGCCGCCGTATTTGACGCGCAGATAATTGCGGAACGCCTTCAGCATCGGCTTGGAGAAGTCCAGGGCATACTTGTCGTGGTCGTAGTCGCCCCAGTAGTACCACTCCTCCGTGCCGCCGCCGCAGATGAAGTAGCCGATGATGTTCTTCGAATAGGCCGACTGCCGGACATGCGTGACGTAGTTGAAAAGCGCCTCGGCCGTTTTCTGCCGCCACACCCCGGAGGCGAAACTCGGGTAGCCGCGTTCCTCCAGCGGCCGGTCGGTCATGGCATACCATTTGGTGAAATGGTCGCGGGCGCCGTCGTTGAACGTGAGCGTCTCATCCGGATAGTCGCGCGCAAAGTTCCGCGGGTTGCAGAGATAGAGCCGCAACAGGATGCGCGCGTTCGGCACGCGCTCAAGGAAACGGGCCAGTTGCCCGTCGAGCCGTTTGAACGTCTCCTCCTGCTCGCCGGGCCACCCGACGCTGCCGACCATTTCGAAATGGACCGGGAAGTCGCGGTCCGCGATCTGCCCGATCTGCTCCAGCGTTCCCGCGCAGCGCGTGTAGATCATCGGCCCGTAAGGCTTGCCGTCGATCACAAGGGTCGGCACGCCCTGCACGGGCTTGACCCGCGCGATGGACTGGGGCCGGTCGGTGGGCTGCGCCTTGAAGGCCGGCAGCCGGGCGTCGCTGCCGGGCAGAAAGCCGACGTCAGAGGCCCGCGCCTCGGCGGCCGCCAGCGCGCATGATAGAAAACACAGGCCGAAGGAAAAGGGCAACGCATGTTTCTTCATAGGAGGATGTCTTGGCAGAAGGACCCTGCAACCAGAGCGTTTTTACAAATTGTGTAGCCTATGTTCGGCTCGACGCAGCCTCGCCCTCCATGTAAAAACGGTCGAATTTCTGGAGGGCGAGGCTGCGCCGAGCCGTTTCGCAAGGGACGCACCGTTCAAACAAACAGCCGCAAAATAAGTTAACCCGCTCTAGCGCACGTCGGCCGCCAGCTTCGCGATCTCGTCGGCGGACAGCACGCGCCGATAGACGCGCACGTCGTCGAGGCAGCCGCGGAAGCGCGCGCGGTCCATGTCGGCGCTGTGCGCGCCGACGGTGATGGCGTTGCCGGGATTGATGAAGCCGCGGCGCTCGAGCGTGCCGACATCCTTGCCGTTCACATAGAGACGCATGACCTTGTTGTCGAAGGTCGCGGCCACGTGCGACCACGCGTCGACGGGCAGCGGCTCCGGACCGATCAGCGAATGGCTCCAGTTCTCGCGCGGCACCTGCCAGTCGGGCCGCCCGTTGCCGAGCCCGAGGCGGTAGCCGTCCGTGCCGGTCGACACCGTGTTGAGCATCCAGCGGTCGCTCTGTCCCTTTTCGGAGGGTTTGCACCAGAGCGCCACGGTCACGCCGCCAGGGCTGAAGAACGGCGCGGGGACAGTCGCGGTCGCGCCGCCCTCGCCACAGCGCAGCACCTGACCGCCGCGGCCGGCTTCGCGCACGACGCCCTCGCACTTGAGATTGCAGCCGTTCGGCGAGGCGTCCGCCAAGAGACCGTCGGCCGTCTGGGACTCGAAGGTCCAGTCGGCCAGCAGGTCGCCGGTGATGCGGATCGACTGCCACGGCATGCGGCTGCCGAAGCCGGCGCGCACGGCCTCGTAGCGCCGCTGCGGCGGAGGCAGCCCCACGTCTTCGGGAATGATGTCGGTCACCGCCTCCGGCGCCCAAGCGGTGCAGAAGACGCGCTTGATGGCGTTGACGAACGTGAAGCCCGTGCCGGTGGTCGGCTCGAGGTAGTGGCCCTCGCCGAACTCGGTCCAGTTGTCGAAGACGACGATCTTGCTGTCCCAGCGCCCCGCCGGCTTGGCGTCGACGAGCGCCTTGGCGTCGCGGCAGGCGGCCTCGAAGTTCTCGGCCTTGGGGTCTTTGATGTAGTTGCCGTTGCCGCGTTTGACGCGGCCCCACGGGCGGTCGTCGCGGCCCATCATCACGTTCGGGATGTCCGGCACGGGGGCCGTGCTGGCGGCGCGGTCGATCCACGTTTGCTTGTAGCGGCTGAGCACGTCCGCGTGATCGCGGTAAGAGAGCCCCGCCGGGTCCTCGCCGACCGTCTTCAGGCCGGAGGGCGTGACCCCGTAGCCGGAGACCGCGTCCCACCCGCTGGCGGCGATGTCCGCGCCGAGCTTACCCTGCGCCGCGTCCATGCAGGCGATCACGCGCAGGCCGCTGAAGCCGGCCCTGCGGCACTGCTCGCGCATCTTGTCGAGCGCGACCTTGGTCTTCTCGGGCCCGCCCAGCTGGGCGAGCATGACGCGCGGCTGCCACACGAAGAGGACCGGCTTGTTCTCGATCTTAAGGTACGAGGGATGGGTGAAGTAGTTCTTGATCCAAAACGGCAGCACGTTGTCGAGCAGGTCGGCCTCGTCCTTCACGCCTTTGGCGCAGCCGTTCTCCCACATGATGGTGAAGGTGAACTGGTCGCGGTACTTGGCGTTGAGGAGTCCCTCGTGGATCGCGTGGCCGAGGCTCTGGCTGATCGTCGGCTCGAAATCGGCGCGGTACCAGCAGTAGATGAAGCCGTTGATGCCGTGGTCGAGCGCGTACTTGATGTGCCAGTCGGCCACCTCGGGCGTGCCCTCGTCATACCAGCCGATGGCCGGACGTTTCTCCGGCCACGGCTCGATCCTCTTCCAGCCCCAGTGCGTGCCTTCCTTCCAAAGCGCGCAGTAGTGCATCAGGCTGATATAGTCGGTTTTGGCCGGCTGCGGCTGCGGCACGTAGCCGGTCTTGGTCATCTCGGGCCACGGCTCGACCTTCAGCGCGAGCTCCTGCACGCTCGTCTCCGCGCCCTTGGAGGCGATTGCCACGCGGACGGTGTAGGTGCCGGGACGCTCGGCCCGGATGTGCCAAGTCGCCAGGTCGAAGTCATCCATGCCCAGCCATGCGATGTTCCGCTTCGCGCCGCCGATGACCTTGACACCCTTAGGAACCTCAAGCCGCGCGGTGATCCCTTCGGCTTCGCCGCCGACGTTCTGGATGCCGGCCACCACGCTCTCCTCGCGGCCGGGACGCAGCTTGGCGCGGCCGGCGGCGAGCGAGCGGATGTAGAAGACGGGGGTCCCGATCGGCCGATCCGCCAAGGCCAGCTTGCGGATGCGGACCGGCGCCGAGACGCCGGAGAAGCTCACCGCGAGGCGACGGAGCTTGCCGGTCCAAGCGTCGGACATCGTGCCGGAAACGACCGTGGGCCGCCCGCCTGACTGCGGCTGGAAGCTGATCGAGCCCGAGCCCGTGTCGGTCGTGAAGTCGAGCGTGCCGGTCACGCCGCGCCCGCCCGCCTCCACGTCGAGGCAGAGGAACGGATACGGCGCGAGGTCGACGGACAGCGTCGGGCTCACCAGCATCGCCGTGGCGCCGGGGAAGTCGACGGCGAGCGCGGCCTTCTCCTCTTTGCAGGCCGCGCCGTTCTTGGCCTGCCAGCCGGCCCACGCCGCGGGGCCGCCCAACACGCGGGCCGCGCCTTGGCTTTCGGAGCCGCCGAAGAGAGAACGCCACAGCGAAGCGAAGAAGCCGGGCTTGGATTCGGCGGATGCCTCCTCAGCGGGCAGGCCCGCGAGGAGCGCCGCGCGTTCCAGGCTCGGGTTGAAGAGGTCGAGACTCGCCAGCTCGCCCGCGATCGGGCCGACCTGCACGGGCTTGGAGCCCGGATTGATCCGGCCGAAGCGCGGCTGGCTGAAGGTCTCGCCGTTGATGGTCATCTCCATCGACTGGCCGGTCCACGCCGCGCGCACGTCGTACCACGTGTTCGTCTGAATCGCCGGGCCGCGCAGCCGGGTCTCCCACTTGCCCTCGATCTGGACGAAGAAGACCAGGTTCCCGCCGTCGCCGGGATTGTCCACGCGCAGCAGATACTCGCCGTCCTTGACGACCAGGTTCTGGGCCCAGCTCTTGTGCGTGTCGAGGCGGAAACGGCAGCCGATTTCCAGCCCCGGCCGCAGGCGCAGCTCCGGGCGGTCGGCGGCTTCGACCGGCTTGCCGGCGGAGAGGCGCTTGTCCTGACGGTCGAGCGCGAAAACGGGCTTACCGGCCGGCTCCGCAGCATCCGCGCGCGGCGCGGCACAGGTTAAAAGCGCCAAAGAAAGCGTGAAAACAGTCCCGATGTTTCTGATTGCCTGCATGAATTTTCCCCTCTTGTTCAAACCCCAATATCGGCAAGACCATAACAAATCCGGCGCGGCGAAAGCGATAGAAAACCTGTGAACCCCGTGCGTCGCGTCGTTCCTCCAGAAGCCGATGCCGCCCGAGCGCTCGCCTAGCGCCACACCTTGAAACGGTCGCCGAACGGTCTGGGCGGTTTTACTGCACGCGAGGCGGCGGGACCGCCTGGCCGGCGCACTGGGCGGCCTGCTCCTGCCGGCCGTACGTGCCGTAGAACGCGGCATTGCCGTCGAGCCACACGCAAAGCCGCAGCCGGTCGTCATCCGACAGCCGAATGCGGCCCCTGTGGCTGTTGCCGTCGAGAACCTTGAGCAGCGGGCTCTCGTCGGCACCCATATGGCCCGGCAGGGTGACGGCCTGAGCGATGCTCTTGTCTCCCCATTCATACCACCGCACCTGCCCTTTCAGGCTGTTGTACGCTTTGCTGAACTCGCCTTCGGGCGTGCCGGTCAGAATGAGCGTGCCGCGCTGCGGCCCTTTCGCGCCGTCGTGACAACGCACGCAATGGCGGTCGAGCACCGGCTGCACCAGCCGCGGAAAACACCACGGCCGCGTACCGTCCGGCCCGGCGAGTATCTTCGACAGCGCATGGCGCGACGCGAGCGGCTGACGATCCGGCGGCGGGCTCTCTGGCCGCTCGTGGCAACCCACGCAGCTTCGGCGCTCCCCGGGCTGCAGATAGACCGCGCTGCGCATCGTGTGAACGGCCCGGCCTGACGCGTCCACCGCCTGAAAGAAAAGCGGCCGGCGCGCAGGCGCACGAAAGAAGGCCGAGCCGTCGGACTCAACCGGCACCGTGCCCAGCAGCATACGCGCACACTCCGCATTGGCGTAGCCGATGCGCGGCTGGTTGGCCACGTGCGTCTCGCTCTTGGGCAGCAGCTGAAAGATCCGCAGGCTGCGAACCGGACGGTCAGACGGCAGCGGCGTCAGGCTGGCACGCACGTCGCTGAGGACAAGCTCCCCCTCGTCGCCCAAAGCCGGGTCACACGAACGGGTCGGTGCCGGCGGTTTGGGGCGCGGGCCCAGAGGCGTCGGATACATCGACGAGATCCCCGGCGCGCGATACAGCAGCTCCATGTTTCCGAAGCGGTCGAAGTAGTAAAGGCCCGTCTCGCCGTCGCGCACGACCTTCGGCCCCATGCCCGGAAGAGGATCGAAGCTGAACGAGACCAGATAATAGTCCTCCGACAGCGGACAGGGGCTGTGGAAATAGCTGTCGGGCCAGCCGGCGGCCTCCGGAAAACAGACCTCCGGCGTGAGCACTTCCAGCGAATCGAAATTGTCCTCGCCGCTCTTCGGGTCGAGGCTGGTCCGCGAGGGATCGACCACCACCAGCGAGCCGCCCACGGCGGCGTGATGCGCGCCCGCCACAAACACGATCCGGTTCGAGCCGGGAATCGCCCGCGGCTGATAGCAGGCGTTGATCCGCATGGTGTAGTTGCCGAAGAGAATGCTCGGGCTGGTGCCGTCCGGGTTGCTCGTCCAGATACCGTGAAACTGGGCGGCCGAGCGATCGACGTAGTCCCAGCGGCTATAGGCGATGCGCCCGTCGGCGAGCACGGACGGATGCCACTCGTTCGTCTCGTGCCAAGAAAGCGTCTGCACGCCGCTGCCGTCGCCGTTCATCCGGTGCAGGGTGTAGGTCGGCAGCGGCTCCCACGGATTGTGGCATCGTCCGAAGCCGCCGCGCCGCGTCGACATAAACGCCACGCCGCCGTCCGGCAGCGGGCACGGATCGAAATCGTCGTTCGGCCCGTCGGTCAACTGCCGCAGCCCCGAACCGTCGGTCTGCACGGTGTAGAGGTGAAAGCAGCGACGCTGAGGCGAACGGAAGTCGGGCTTCTCCGGCGCGCGCTCGGCATAGGCGAAATAGATTGTGTGCCCGTCCCAGCCCAGCGAAAGCGTCGTGAAATTGCCGCGCGGAAGCCGCCCGGCGATCAGATCGCGCGTCCTCAGCGACCGTCCTGGCGTCTCCAGCACGTACACGCCGCCGCCCGCGATATCGCCGTAGTCGTAATAATAGCCCAAGTATTCGTGCAACATTTGGGTGACGAACCGCCGTCGCTGCATGAAGACCACCGGACGAGCACCCAGCAAAGGATTCTTCAGCGCCGCCTCGCGGCCAATCCAGCGGATGCCGCGGTACAGGGACAGCCGCTCCGCCTCGGGGAGCGTCGCGGACTTCGCCGCTGCGGTTTGTAGTTTCGCCAGGTCGGCCCGTTCGCGGGTGAGCTCCAGAGGCCGGGGGGCGCGACTGAGCCCGTCCAGCAGGCGGGCGACGCGCTGACACGCGAGCTGGATCGCCTCGGGCGACTGTGCGAGGCGACCGGCCCGTTTCTCCTGCGCCGCCCAGTCCGCCTCCACGGTCGCGCGAAAGGCCGCGTCATCGTCAACCGCGCCCGCCAGTACCGCAACCGACACGAGGGCGACCAGAATTATTTTCCCGTTCATCCTCTTCCCTTTCTGTGACTTCACCCGCTGCAAGTGACGCAAAGTCGATCTATATCCACATGAGGCAGGATTTTACATGCCCGCAACGACACTTTCAAGCAGCCCGCCCTCAAGAAGCCAAGGCGGAAAGGACGTGCAAGCGCGCGCCCCTCCGTATGCCGCAAGGATCAGCACAACCGCGCGGCGCGTGTCGCCGGACCTCATCACTGCGCCGTCCTCGCTACCAACGGCCACATCGGCAAGCTGACAAACGTGCTGAAAATGGCCTCGACAAATCTACTTAGCGCGTACACTCTCCGGCCAACACCACCATAATGCGTTCAAAGGCCGCCAGGTTCCTGATCTGCGCAAGTCGACTCAGGTCCCTCTCGACATAGGTCATGAAGGCGTAATTTTCAAGTTGAATATTAAAAATACGCTGTAAAGCCACAATGACTTTAACGCCGCCCCTCCAACGGTCGCGGAAGGGCTGCGCCCCCGCGGTCCGCAGCTCACCGCCGGACCGTCAGCTCGCGGATGCCAAAGGCAGGCAGCGTCAGAGCATCGCCGCCGCAGCTGACCGCGCACGGCGTCTCGCCGAGGTTGTTCACGACCGCTCGGCACTCGCCCTGGCTGACCCGGAAGGCCGTCACGCGCGCAGACGGCGCGTCGAGCGCGATCAGGCTCTGCTGCGCGGGCCACTCTCCGTTGCCCGGCCGGACGCGGAACAGCGGCACGCCGACGCGCAGCCGGTCCGCAGCCGCGGCCACCTCCGCAGGGGGGCACAGCACAAGGCCGAAGCGGTGCTCGTACGCGCCCAGAAACGGGTCGCCGCCCGACGTGATCAGGTGGTCGGCGTAGCCGCTGGGAAGAATTTTGCACTCGGGCCGCTTGTCCGCCCGGCCCTGGATGGAGGCCCCCAGGCTCGCCGCCACAACGCCGTCCAGCGGCGCGACGCGGAACGACTGGTTCCCGCCCAGCGCCACCACGGCGAAAGCCGCATCGCCGGAAGCGATGGAGGCGAAGCGTTGCGCCGCGATGAACGACGGCTCGGGATTGGCGTGCTCGATCGTTGCGTAAGGGATGTCGTAGCGGACGCGGCCGGGCCAGCCGCGAAACTCCAAGAGCAAGCCCGCGGGGTCGTACTTGCCCTTCCCGATCCGGCGCGGCATGTCGACCTGGACGCAGGCCGTCACCTCGACGCGGTCCAGCCGGAGACCGATCACCAGCCGGATCCAGACGGCCCACGCCAGCTCGGTGAAGACCTCCAGCTCGGGCCCGAACGGCGTCTCCCGCACGCGAGCCGTCGCGCGGGCCCAGTCCGGCCGCACCTCTTCCGCCGCTGCGGCGCCCGAAGGATCGCTGAGCTTGAAAGGCGCGACCGCGATCTCGATCTGGCGCGAGCCCTCGGCCACAAGCAGGCGTCCCTCCGTCAGTCCCGCGCGCTGGCCTTCGGCCGACACCTCGCTGCCCGCCCGCCACTCCGCGGCCGGCTGCGCGCCCGGCTGCTCCCGCAATCCGAGCAGGCAATAGCCGTAAGCGGGAAGCTCGACCCGCGCGGAGGCAGTCCACTGTCCCGCGCGGCAGGCGAGATCCCCCGGCAGCGGCGAACCGTCCGCGGCCACGAGCGCCAGCGGGCCGTCGACCGGGAGCGAGACCTCCGCCGTGCGGGAGGGCGCGGGGTTCAGCGCGAGCACGTAGCCCGCGCAGCCCGGCGCGGGCGTGCGGAGGCGCGCCGCCACCTGCTGCGCGAAGCGCGCCAGCAGCTCGTTCGAGTAGGCGCGTGACGCGTCCAGCACGGTCTCGCGGTGAAGCGTGCGCGGCGTCCAGGGAAACCAGCCGCTGGAGTCGGAGTTGAGGCCGATCAGCGCGTGGTGCCAGGCGCGCGAGAGCACGGTCGGCTCGCCGCCCAGGGCCAGGCAAAGGGCTTCGGTCTCCGGGAACTCGCCCACCTCTTCGAAGCGCGTGTCCCATGGGTTGTCGGGCGGCGTCGTCCACGCTTGCTTCAGCGGCACGTCCACCGGTCCGAGGCGGTGAAGCGCGGCCGCGGCATGGGCAAACCCCGCGGCGCGCAGGGCGTCCAGCGTTTTCACGGCGTGCCCGTGCCAGCTCATGTCCATCGGATGAGAGGTCCAGCGCGAGAAGCTGGGGCTGGGCTCGCGGTCCTCCTGCGCCTGGCCGAACGGATGGGGCGCCGCGCACGTGACGTGAATGCCGACCTCCTGCGTGTACCGCTCGACCGTGGTCCAGCGGATGATTTTGCCCTTTTGCGCCAGACGCGCGATCTCCGCGACGTAGGCATCGATGTCGCCAAGTTGCTCGAAGTCGCCGCCGGCCATGATGAAACTGCCGTCCGCGTGCGAGTCGTAATACGCCTCAAGCTGGCCGAGCCGGATCGTGCGGAGGTCGAGGGGAAAAACGTCTACCGCGCTGCCGTCGATTCCCTGCACGCGCCGCGGCCGGTCCCAGCCGTCGGGCATAACGATCAGCCGCCGGACGCCGATCTGGTTCATGACATACGGCAGCTGGGGATGAAACACAATCTCCTGGGGGAAGAAGGCCGAGCAATCGGGCTGCAGCTCCCGGCGCATCAGCTCCATGCTGACGCGGCTCGCGACCAGGTCGGACTCTTCGTCCGACGCGAGCGCGTGGCTCGCGGCGTACTGGCACCCCACCATCGCGATCTGCCGGCGGTCCACCAGCGGCTTCAGCTCTTCCAAAAACCCGGGCGCATAGCGCTTCAGGCTGAGCAGCGTCAGCCCCGGGAAGTCGATGTGGGCCGTCACCTCCGGATGGGCCTTGAGCGCGCGCAGGCCTGTGGCGTAGATGCGGGGGAACTTCTCGCGGATCTCCTGCTTGGTGTAGCGGTCGTAGCACATGTTGCCGTGCAGCAGGAACGAGAGGTAAACGGTCTTGGGCTTCGCGGGCTCCGGCGCGGACGCGGCCGACAGCGGGACGCCGACAGCCGCAAGCCCCGCCACCCCCTGCAACACGCGCCTCCTGGAAACGCACCCGCACGTCTGGAAAATCCCCCGACTCCGCGACTGCTCAAACATATCCCCTCCTGTTTTAAACATTTCTCTGATCATATAGAACCTTTCACAGTCGCAGCGCATACCGCGCGGCAATGCAAGCGGAGGCAGCGGCTCAGCGCGTCTTCTCCGCCAAAGGCGCAACGGGCGTGACCGACAGGTCCATGCGGCCGTCACCGCGGTTGATCGTGCAGATGATGTACTTGTCCCCGCAGACAAACTGCGGGTGCGGGTCGGGGTGGAGCTTGCTGGGTTTGTCTTTAGTGGTGAAGGCAGGCCGTTCGGCATAGAGGAAGACTTCCTTCTTCGTCTCCGCGTTGTAGAAGCCCACCTGCCACGCGCAACCGCGATACCAAGGGCCGACGCTGTTGTCGTAAGTGAAATAGCGCCGGTCCCGCGTCATCGTAGCGTGAGCCGCGTGGACGGGGGCGATGCGCCGCTGCTGGCCGGTGGCCAGGTCGTAATAGATGACGCCGTATTCCTTGCCGTGGCTGCAGTAGTAGAAACCCAAGCCGTCGTCGGCCCAGTATTCGTGGGTGGCGTAGTTGTTCATCGGCGGGACCACGCGTCGTTTGCCGTTGGGCTCGACCAGCAGCAGGCGGGGATAGACGCCGTCGATGTTCTGGATGCGGTGCTCGACTTTGTCGGTCCCCGTCCACCGGGTTTCGTGGGCGCACAGGGCCAGCCGGCCGTTCACGGGATTGACCTGCCCGTGGTTCACGCAGACGGATTCCTCGCCCCACTTCTCGAATCGGCCGGTTTTAATATCCAGCATGCCTTGGATGAAGCGGTCGTCCACGCGCGCGTCCATAAACACCTGGGCGCGGTCGGGCGTCAGCGTCACATGGGTCGCATAGCCTGACACGTTGGTGCCTTCGGCCTTGAGCTGTGCCGGGATCTCGCACAGCTTCTCCTTCGCGGGCGCGTCGGCCCGCAGGTTCAACTTGTAAAACCCGCCGGACTCAAACCAGTACAGGAGGGCCGACTCCGTATCGAGGAAGGGAATGCTGCCGCGGATCTCCAGCGGCCTGACCTCATCCTTGAGCAGATCGGCCAGTGCGAAGGTTTTCTGGTTGCGTCGATCGCCGCCCGACACGTCGAACACGATAAAGCGTCCGTCCTCGGTCATCGACTTCTGGGTGAAATAGAGGCTCTGCTGATTCGCTGCGACCCGCGTTTCGAGGATGTAGGAAACGACGCCCGAGGCGGGCTCGACGTATTTGCGGAAAAGCTTCGAGGTCTCCGGAGTGTACACCGCCAGCGGGAGAGACTCCACCGCATGGCACGACACCGCAAAGAGTGAGAACAGCCACGGCAGCAGACAAGACTTCATCCTTTTTCCTCCCCAACGACCGGACGGTCTCCCCCGACCTGGCCGGCGTATGGCCCCATCATACGGCTTTTGGCGGCGCCCGGCAACGGGAGGCGTCAGAAATCGCGCATCCGAGGCACCGCAGACGCGCGTCGAAAAAAGCGCCGTCACTGACTCGCGGGACGCGACCGCGATGCCGAACGGAAGCAGAATTGCCTCGCCTCCAAGCGGCAGAGATCATATCCTTTGCCCATTATTCTAGAATTGCAGGGAGGCAAAAATCATGAGAAGTACGCGGAGAGAGTTTGTGTGTCGTATGGCCGCGGGCGCCGCCGCGGCGGTTGCCGCGCCGGCGATCCTGCCGTCGTCGGCGCTGGGAGCCTCCGGGCAGACGGCGCCGGGCAACCGGGTCGCCGTCGGGCTGATCGGCATGGGCAAGATGATGTGGGGGCACCTGCGCGGCTGCCTCAGCCGCGAGGATGTCCAGGTGGTCGCGATCTGCGATGTCGAGCGGAACCGCCTCAAGGTCTGCCAGGACCTCGTCACGGAAACCTATTCCAAGCGCTTCGGCCAAGCCTACAAGGGGGTGGCGGTCCACCACGACTTCCGCGAGTTGCTCGCCCGCCCCGACATCGAGGCGGTGATGATCGCCACGCCCACCAACTGGCACGCCATTCAGGCGGTCGACGCCATGAAGGCCGGCAAGGACGTCTACTGCGAGAAACCGCTGGCGCTGACCGTCCGCGAGGCTCAGGCGGTCGCCGAGGCGGCCCGCCGCTACGGCCGCATCTTTCAGGTGGGCAGCCAGCAGCGCTCCGACTACAACTTCCGCTTCGCCTGCGAGCTGGTGCGCAACGGCGCCATCGGCAAGCTGAAGGTCGTGCACGTCAACGTCGGCGGCCCCGCCGAGGAGTGCTACCTGCCGGCGCAGCCGGTGCCGGAGTCGCTCGACTGGGACATGTGGCTGGGGCCCGCGCCCATGCGGCCCTACAACGCCGAGCTCGCGCCGCAGGACAACTATGCGGTCTTCCCCAACTGGCGGCACTACCGCGACTACTGCAACGGCGGCATCTACGACTTCGGCGCCCACCATTTCGACATCGCCCAGTGGGGGCTCGGGATGGACGGCAACGGCCCGGTCGAGATCCGCCCGCCCGCCTTCAGCGAGCATAAGCTGCTGACGTTCGTCTACGCCGACGGCACGCCCATGACCCACGGCGGCGCCAGCGGCCAAGCAGCGGTCGAATTCGTGGGCGAGGCCGGGACCGTGCGCGTCAACCGCGGCTTTCTGGAAACCGACCCCGCCGAGCTGATCCGGCACAAGTGGGGCGTTAATGACCTCCGCCTCTACGAGTCGCTCAACCATCTGACCAACTGGCTCGAGGGCATCCGCACGCGCCGCTCCTGCATCTGCACGGCCGACGTCGGGCTGAGCACGATCACGGTCTGCTCGCTGGCCTCCATCGCCTACCGTCTGAACGAGCCGCTCAAGTGGAACCCCCAGGCCATGAACTTCGTCGACAACCCGTCCGCCGGGCGACTCCTGTCGCGCGGCCTGCGCGCCCCCTGGTCACTCACCGTCTAAGCGGGCCTGACCCAGAAAGAAATACCGTCATGAAAAACACCCTTCTTTTCCTTCCCGCATGCGCCTTCGCGCTCGCGCTGAGCACGCAGGCGGCCACCGAACTCAAACCGCCGTCGGCCGAGGAAGCGGCGCGCATTGAAAAGGCCGCGCCGGCCCGCGCAACGGCCCAGCCGAAGCGCGCGCGCCGCGTGGTGGTCGTCAACCAGTGCGAGGGCTTCGTCCACTCCTCCATCCCTTACGCCGCCCTGGCGTTTGACATCATGGGGCGCAAGACCGGAGCTTTCTCGGTCACCGCCGTGAACGACCTCTCGATCCTCGAGAAGCCGGAGTTCGACACCTTCGACGCGATCGTCATGAACAACACGACCCTCCGGCAGCCGCTCCTGGACGGCGCCGACGAGGCGCGCGAGGCGCGGGCGGAACAGCGCTTCCTCGACTTCGTGCGCAGCGGCAAGGGGCTGGTCGGCGTCCACGCGGCGACCGACTGCCTTTACACGTGGCCGGCCTACGGCGAACTGATCGGCGGCTATTTCGACGGCCACCCCTGGAGCGAGGAGGTGGGCGTCAAGTTGGATGACCCCGGGCACCCGCTGCTCGCCGCCTTCAAGGGCCTGGACTTCACGGTGGCCGATGAGATCTACGCCTTCCGGAACGACTCCCGGGATACCCTGCGCGTGCTGATGAGCCTGGACGTGATGAAGACCAACATGAACAAGCAGAACATCAAGCGCAAGGACAATGACTTCGCCGTCGCCTGGCTTCACGAATACGGCAAGGGGCGCGTCTTCTACTTCTCGCTCGGGCACCGGCACGAGATCTTCTGGAACCCCGCGGTCCTGCAGTGCTACCTCGACGGCATCCAGTACGCGCTGGGCGACCTGCCGGCCGACGCGACGCCCAGCTCGCGGCTGACGGAGGGCTATCTGCGGCAGTCGCGCGCAGCGGCCTTCGCGGCCGGGATGGCGCGCATGCTGGCGGAGCTGGCCACCTACAAACTGGCCGTGAACGACGCGGTGGCCAAGCAGGTCGACGCCTTTGTCGACGAGCACCTGCGCGACCCGCTGGAGCGCCGCGAGTTGCTTTCCCAAGGGCTGGCGCGCGTGGCGGCCGACCCGCAGGCGACCGCGGACGGGCGCGCGCTGGCCTGCCGCAAGCTGAGCCTGGCCGGCACCGACAACGCCGTGCCCGCGCTGGCGAAGCTGATCGACGACCCGGCGCTCGGCAGCTGGTCGCGCTACGCGCTCGCCCGCCTGCCGGGCAAGGCTGCGGACGACGCGCTGGTGGCAGCGCTCAAGCGGACCCGCGGAGCGGACCGGCTGGCAGTCGCTGCCCTCACCGGCGCGCGCCGCCTGCCTGCCGCGCTTCCGGCCCTGGCCGAGCTGGCCGCAACGGGCGAGGACGCCGCGGCGGTGGCCGCGGAGGCGATGGGCAGCATCGGAGGCAAAGAGGCGGCTCAGGCACTGGCGGCGCTGCAGGCCGGCGCCAAGGGCGCGGCCCGCGCGGCCGTCGACCGGGCGCTGCTGGCCTGCGCCGACCGCGCGCGGACGGACGGCAGCGGCAAGGCGGCGCAGGAAATCTATGCGCGCCTGCTGGGCGCGGAGACGGCGGAGCATGTGCGGGCGGCGGCTTTCTACGGCAGCAACCTGTCGGCCGGCTCCAAGGGCGTGGACGCGGCCATCGAGGCCCTCAAAGGCGCGGATCTGGAGCAAGCGCGCGCCGGGGCGCGACTGGTCCGCGACATGTCGGACAAGGCGGTCGTGACGGCGGCCGCGGCGGCGTTGCCAGCCATGCCGGAGCAGAACCGCATCATGGCGCTCGCGGCGCTGGCCGGCCGCGGCGACCGGGCCGCGCAGGAAGGCGTGCTGGCGGTGCTGCCGGGGCCGGGCGTCGAAGTCTCGCTGGCGGCGCTGCAGGCCCTGGAGGCGCTGGGCGGCGGACAGGCCGTGAAGGCCGTGATGGCGATGGCCACGGGCGCTGACGCAGACCGCGACGTGCGCAAGGCGGCCGCCAAGACGCTCGGCGTGATGAGCGGGCCCGGCGTCGAAAAGGAGCTCGTGGCTCAGATGCTGTCAGCGGATGTCAAGGTTCAGGCCGCCTACGTCAAAGTGCTGGGAGCCCGGCAGGCGCGCGGCGCGCTGGAGGAACTTTTCGCGGCCGCCCGCAGCGCGGATGCCGGTCTGGCCGAGGAGGCCCGCAAGGCGATCAGCCTCATGGTGCGGGCCGAGGATCTGTCCGACGTCGTGGCGCTGCTCGTCGACACCGGCGACGCCGCGGGGCTGCGGGAGCTGGAGCGCATCGTGGTGAAGGCGGCCAGAACGACCGCCGACCAGAAAGTCCAGACCGCCGCCGTGCTGAAGGCGCTTCGGAAGAAGATGCCCGCAAGCGCCCGGGGCGCGCTCCTGTCGGCGCTGGCGCAGCTGGCCGTTCCCGCGACGCTGCCCGAGCTGCTCGCCGCAGCCAAGGATTCCGACGTGGCCGTGCGCCGGGCGGCCATTCAGGCCGTAGCCGAGTATTGGCCGAACGCCGAGCCGCTGCAGGCGCTGCGGGAGGCGAGCCTCAAGGATGCGGATGCGGCGTGCCGCGTCGCGGCCCTGGGCGGCTACGCCCGCCTGCTGGCGCTGCCCGGCAAGCTGCCGGTGAAAGAGAAGCTCGCCCTTTACCGCGAGGCGCTGGATCTGGCCAAAGACACCAAGGAAAAGCGGGTGCTGATCGAGGGACTGGGCGCGCTGGTGCACCCGGAGGCGCTGGCTTTCGTGAAGCCCTTCATGCAGGAGGGCGCGCTGTCGGCCGACGCCTGCCGCGCGGCGCTGAAGATCAGGGAGGGGCTGAACGGCGGCGCCTTCGTGCTGACCGGCAGCGTGCGCGGCGCGGAGCGCAACGCGCTGGACAACGATCCGAAGACGCGCTGGACGACCGGCGCTTCGATGCGCGGCGGCGAGTGGTTCATGGTCGACCTCGGCTACGAGGGCGAGATCCGGACGATCCACCTCGACGCCGGGCCGACCGGAAACGACTATCCGCGCGGCTACGAGGTCTACGTGTCGCTGGACGGCGAGCAGTGGGGCGAGCCGGTGGTAAAGGGCGGCAATCCCCAGGCGCGGGCGTTCACCATCACGCTGCCGCCGACAACCGGGCGCTTCGTGAAGATCGTGCAGACCGGCAAGGACGGCTTGTTCTGGTCCATCAACGAGATCCGCGTCAACGGCGCGCCGGACGTGAAGCGCTATCCGCAGCTGGACCGGAGCGCGTGGAAGGCGAGCGCCTTCAACGGCGCGGGCGGCCAGCGCCCCGAACACGCGATCGACGGCGACCTGACGACGCGCTGGGGAACGGGCAAGGCCATGAAAACGGGGGACTGGTTTGCGGTGGACCTGGGCGCGCCGCACACGGTGCACGCGGTCGTGATGAACGCGGCGAAGTCCGGCGGCGACTATCCGCGCGAGTGCCAGATCTTCACCTCCCTGGACGGCGCCACGTGGTGCGGGCCGGTGGGGCTGGGCAAGGGCGAAGGCGCGCTCACGACAATCCCCGTGCTCCCGCTCCAGGCGCGCCACGTCAAGATCGTGCAGACCGGCAACACCGATTACAACTGGTGGTCGATCTACGACCTGCAGATCCTCGGGGAGTGAGACCGGCAGAGAAGATCGTTCAATGCCTGAGGCTCTATCGTTTGCGGACTCAGCACCGTTTCGCCCTCCATTTTCACGCGCATCAACAGTTGCTCCAGCCGGTGCGGGATCGCACCGGCTCTACAGACAGCATTCTTGCCCATTCGCGTGATTCGCGGGCAGGCGGCCGATTTCCGACGGGCCGCGCTCGGAGATCGCGGGCCCCCCCCGCTTCGCGCGGGCTATCGACCCGATGGGCGCGGACCGGCCGACGCGTTTTACACGCCGCGAGGGTAGGCCGTCGCACGCCACATGAGCGTCAGGACGCCGGCCCCGAGCAGCGCCGCCGCCAGAATCGTGGCGTACGCGGCGTTCCAGCCCCAATGCTGAGCAACGAAGCCGAAACCGATGCCGGAGACGATCGTGGAGAGGTAGGAGAAAATCCCCACGAAGCCGCCCGCCACGCCGGCGGCGCGCGGCGTCGCCTGCTGCGTCGTGGCGATGCCTAAAAGCGCCTGCGGGCCGTAGCCGAAGAACCCGACCAGCATGAACGGCACCAGTTTCGCCGCGAACGGGGCGGACGCCGGCACGCACCAGAACGCCGCGATCGCCGCCGCCGCGCCGAGCATGCAGAAAACGCTCGTCCGGTGCGCGCAGCTCTCGAAGAAGCGGTCCGTCGCCCAGCCGGCGACCACCATGCCCAGATTGCCGCCGACGATCTCGTATGCGACGCACAGGGTCGTCGCCGCCGCGAGGGAGAGCCCTTTCGTCTCCATGACGAGCACGATTCCCCAGTCGAGCGCCGCGAAGCGCACGGTGTAGACGAAGAAGTCCGCGACCGCAATGATCCAGACGTTCGGATTGCGGAACACCGCCTTGCGGACGAACGCCTTGTAAGCGGCCTTCTGCTCCGGCGTTTCCATCGGCTTCGCGGACGCTTTCAGGATCGGCGGACAGCCGACGTCCGCGGGCGAATCCTTGAAGGCCAAGAGAATGCCGACCGCGCCTGCCGCGGCCAGCGCCGCCGGAACGAGAAAACAGAGCCGCCACGCATGGAACAGCGGAATGAGCGCCCAGCCGCACAGCGCGAACACCGCGCCCGCGCCGACCGAATGCGACAGGTTCCAGATGGACTGTCTGGTTGAAAGCTCCTCAGGCGGAAACCATTGGGGCAGCGTCTTCACGCACGGCCCCACGCCCATTCCCTGGAAGTAGCTGTTGACGATCCAGATGACGCCCATCGTCCAGACGAGCGCGGTCGCGACCGCCCCGGTGCCGCCGTCCGAAACGACGCCCGCGATCGAGCGCGCCGCGAAATCGCTCAAGCCGAACGCGACGTTCACGCCGGCGCAGATGAGGAGCCCCAACGCCATCACTTTCCGCGCCGAGTTGCGGTCCGCGACGATCCCGTTCAGGAACCGCCCCAGGCCGTACACGACGCCGCCGCAGGTGAGGAACGCGCCCAGCTGCACCTTCGTCACGCCGATCTCGCCCAACAGCGGCATCGCGATCGAAAGGTTCTTGCGGATGACGTAATACAGGGCGTAACCGCCCATCGTCACCAGCAGGGTTTCCCACTGCCACCAACGGAAGCTGCGCTGCATGTCACACCTCAAATCTTTTCGAACGTGAAGGCTTCCCAGGGGATGTCCACGGGTTTCTTTTCGGTGAGGATTTCGTCCGTGTGCAGGAGAAGCGGGAAGTCGGCGGCGTTCAGCTTGCCGGCCGCGCAGCAGGCCTTCACGGCGCGCGCCACGCGGACGGCGACGACGAGCGATTCGAGCGTGACGCCCTTGAGCTCAGCCTTCGCCTGGTCGATGTTCAGGCCGCGTCCGAGCAGGATGCCCACGAGCCGCGTGCGGCCGCCGTAGACAGTGACGTAGAGGTCGCCCGCGCCCACGCAGAGGTTCTCGAGCGTGCCTGCGCCCTGCAGATCCAGGAGCTTCTTCATCTCCTTCACCGCCTGGCCGAACACCGCCGCCTGGGAGTTGAAGTGGAGCTCGGAATCGAGGCCGAACGCCTTCTGGTTGAGTCCGATCGTGAGCGCGATGCCGAGCGCATAGCCGTTCTTGAGCGCGACCGCCGACTCGATGCCGGTCACGTCTGTCGAAAGCGAGATGTGGTAGTACGGCGTCGCCATCGCCGCCTTGAACATCCGGAGTACCGCCACGTCCTTGCCGCAGAACGCGACTTCCGTCTGGTCGTGCGCGACGAGCTCGTAGCTGGTGCAGGGGCCGCCGATCGCGCAAATGTCGCGCGCGAGGCCCTTCGCCGCGAGGCGGCTCTCCCACACCGCCGGATACGTGAGAAGCCTCCCGTCGGGCGTGTCCAGCAGACCTTTCGTCACCGAGAGGACCGGCAAGGACGTCGGCAGCTTCGTCAGCACCTCTTCGCCGAACCAGTCCACGCCGAAGCTGGATACGCCGCCGATCACGAAGTCGGCGTCCTTCACGGCTTCCGCCATTTCCTCGATCTGAAAGAATTTGCATCCTGCCGGGAAGTCCTTCGTGAACTTCGGATGCCGGTTGGTCGCCCGGCACGCCTCGATGATCTCGCGGTCGAGGGGCGTTCCCACGAGCCGCACGTCGTTTCCGTTTTCCCGCGCCGGGAACGCGAGCGCGCTCCCCATCATGCCTGAGCCGATGATCGCGATCTTCATTTCGATTTTTCTTTCAGCAGTTTAACCGCTTTGTAAAGGGCTTCCGGATAGTCCGTGCCGAACGAATCGAAGCCGAGTTCCCAGAGCTTCAGATACGTCTCGGGGCGGTTCGCCTCTTCCTGCCACACGCACATCGAAGCCTCCACGCCGGCGGCGTGCAGGCGCTCCACGCACGTCTTCATCGTCTCGGGCTTCGGGCAGAACGTCGCGTTGCCGGCCGCATCGTACCGCAGCTGGCAGTGGAGCTGCACGTTGTCGATGTCCTTAAAGTTCTCCTGCGCGGCCTTTTCGAAGAGCGCCATCAGGTTCGCCTCGCACTTCTCCACCTCGCCCGGCTTCGCGAAGTCGATGCGGCCCCAGTTGCCGAGATTCATCCAATGGAGCGCCTGGCCTTCGGGCAACGCCTTTTTGTAGCGTTTGATCTGTCCGTAGTCCCGCGTGATGAACCAGCACTGCTTCGCGAGGCCGTGCGCCTTCACCCGCTCCGCCACCTTCTCCGGCGGCACGTCCTTCCAGTCGATGTGGATCTTGCGCGAAGGATCCTCGGCCATCGCCGTGAAGATCTTCTCCCAAAGCGGCGGGCGGCAGGCCGCGTACTGCGCGCCGCGGTAACTTCCCACGTCCTCTTCGCGAAGGTCCTTCCACAGCCAATCGCCGATCTTCTTCCCCTTCAGCGCGTTGTCGTGGAACGCGACGATCTGACCGTCCTTCGTGTAGCGGATGTCGCATTCGGGCGAATACCCCTTCCTCCACGTGTAGAGAAGCGCCTCCATCGTGTTGTCCGGCCGCCCCTTCCCGTCGCCGCGGTGGATGAGCGAATGCTTCAGTTTCTCCAGCGCCTCCGGCGTCACCGGACGCGCCCCCTGCGCCGCGAGCGCCGCCGCGCAAACCAAGGCCATCACCAGTTTATTCATTTTCCATAGCCCCCTGATCCGACATCATCCGACATCGTGTTTGGCGCATGCCTCAGATGATACGCTTCTTGCATTGAACGCTCCCATGTTGCCATGTGTCGACGACCCGCAACAAGCGTCAATTGTTGTAATTTAGAATTTGTAAATTACAGAATTGTATCACGGTTCGTTGACGGCGCCGAGCGGCCCTGTTAGACTTCCGGGGCATGGAAAGGCGCCATGTGCTCATCCTCGTCTCGCCCGCGTACCAGCCTCGGCTCGCGGGTATCGCGCGGTTCGCCCGGCAACACGGCTGGCAGCTGACCATCGTGGACCGCCTCGCCCGCCAGCCCCGTGGATGGAAAGGCGACGGCGTGCTCGTCACCCTGCGCGAAGACCCCGCGCCGGTCGCGTTCGTGAAGGCCCTCCGCAAGCGCAAGGTGCCCGTGGTCGACCTCACCTTCAACCATCCCGAAATGCGCCTTCCCCGCGTGAGCGGCGACCACGCCGCGCTCGGGCACCTCGCCCGCGAACACTTCGCGGAGCGCAACTTCCACCACTTCGCCTGGTTCTCGACCCACTGGCTCAACGTCCACCGTCTCCGCTATGAAGGCTTCTCGGTCCCGTCCTGCCCTTCTCAGCCAGCGCCCCTCCACGCCCGGCCGTCCCGTTGGATCTTCGCGGAAGAGGCCCCGCAGGAACGGCTGGACGACTTCGCGTTTTTCGACCGCTGGCTCGGCGCGAAGCTGAAGGCCGCGCCGAAGCCGCTCGCCCTCCTCGCCTACGACGACGCGGACGCCAGCCGCGCGCTCGGCGCGTGTCTCGCCGCCGGGCTATCCGTCCCCGAAGACGTCGCGATCCTCGGCATCGGCGGCGACCGCCTCATCTGCGAAAACCAGCCCGTGCCGCTGTCTTCCGTGGAGCACGACCAGGAGCGGACCGGCTACGAGGGGGCGGCGCTTCTGGACCAGCTGATGAACGGCGGCAAGCCGCCGGCAAAACCGATTTTGATTCCGCCGTGCGGCATCACCGTGCGCGCCTCGACGGACTTCGTCGCCGCGGCAAACCCGATCGTCCGCCGTGCGCTCGAATACATCCGCGCCAATCTCGCCCGTCCCTTTGGGCTCGAACAGATCGCCGCCGCGACGGGCGTCTCGCGCGCGACCGTCGCGCGCCTTTTCGAAAAGGAACTCGGGCGCCCCGTCGGCGCGGAAATACTCCGCCACCGCCTGCGCGAAGCGAAGCTCCTTCTGCAAAGCGACGCGCTCACCGTCGCGGAAGTCGCCTACCGGACCGGCTTCTGCAACCCCGCCTACTTCACGAACACCTTCCGCCGCGAGACCGGCGTCACGCCCAAAGTGTGGCGGAAAGCCTCTTCGGCAGATTGAAGTGCAGGTCTCGCGCCAAAGCCCGAAAACATTTTTCGCGGCCAGACACCCCGCGCTATCTCCAGTCGCCGGAGATCAAGGCCTGTCCACGGAAACGCGGAAGAACCGGTCGGCGGCATTCGTGGGCGAATGCCATTCGCCAGCCAGCGACGCCGATCCCTCAATGGTGTATTGCCGCGCGGAACCAAGGTCGGGCGACCAAGACACGTATGGGACTCCGTTCGTCGTGGAAATGGATGCCGTGAAACGGTCAGCGGCGTTCGTCGGACTGGTCCCGGCGAGCCAGTTTCCCCAGAGGGCGCAGCCGTTGGCGACGTTCACCCTCTGGGACGCGCCGCCCGAACCGCTGGTCTGCACAGACCAATCCGGGCATACCTCGGACAGCCATGTGACATAGTCTGAAAGATCCGTTCCCGGAGCGGCCTTGGTCGCGTTGGCGGCCTCGTCGATGTTCTTCACACAGGCCTTGCAGCAGAATGACGCCGTCGGCCGAATGTCCGTGAAATCCGTCCAAGACGTTCCATCTGAACTGTAGAACGTACGCCCATGCTCAGCAGTCGCGATCGACTCGGTCGACTCCGCGTAGGAATAGGCAATCGGGTAACCATAGCCAGGGCAGCTCAATCTCAAGACTACGGAGAACCTCGTCCCCGGATCAAGGACGATCGGCGAGTCCAGATGTGCCGTCATGAAGCCGGCGAAGGAGGACGTTCCCGTCTGCGACAGGACGCCCGCGCCCGAAACGGGCACCGAGGTCGTACAGTTCGTGTAGATCGAGATCTGATAGAACGTCGCGTCCGTCATCGCGTAGAACCCCACCGCCTCGAGGCGCTGGCAACCGCCTATCGCCGTGAACATCGCAGCTCCGTACCGCGTGCATCCAGGAGAGGTGGAACTCCCCCTGGAAGTAGAATACGCGACGGTGTCATACCCGTAGACCGCCGTGTAGTCCTCGCCCCCGCTGGCAGCGACGAACGCCGTGGTGACGTTGCGGGCGAAGGAGGTGTCGTAATAGGAAATATGCATGTACCCTTTGTCACCAGACGACGAGCCCCAGCTGTTCTTGATCAACCACGCGCCATCCCCCGGAGGCTGGGTCGGAAAGTTCGTCTTTGAGTAGGCGTCGTTCCACCCAACCAGTGCAACGGCGTGGTTCGTGATGTTCGTCTTCGTGTTGCTGTAGAACGCGCCGTTTTTACTGTTCCACCAGGTGTTGGACTGAATCATGTAATAGTGCGCGGACAGGACGCCATAGTCGACGATGGCCTGCTTCAGCGTGTCGTTGTCCGTCACGGAAGATCGTCCCGGAATCTTAACGATCTTCTGCACGTGCGCGGATGGATTTTTCTGACTGCTGGCGCCGAAAGTCTCCGCGGTGTCGCCGGACGTCGGATAGGGGTCGGACGATTCAGGTACGCAACCACTCCACCGCAGAAGATAGCCGGCGGCCTTGTTGTCGTTCCCGCCCGAATACGACCCTACGCCATTGAGGTTGGCGAGGTTCTTCTCGGAGAAGTCCATTGCCAAACCGCCGGCCTTTAGGATCGACGCCTCCACCGAAGCGAGCGTAGAGAATGTCCAGCATGTTCCATAGCTCCGCTGGTTTCGGACAGGCGTCACCCAACCGCGATCACGAGAATCCCACGCGGCAGAAAACGAGGCGTTCAATCCTGCCCTCGCACCGGTGTCAGCACGGGCGGGGAACGGCCATTCTTCATGTTCATACCCCATGGCGAACTCTTCCGTGCCAGCGACCTCTTCCGCGACCTGCACCGACACAACAGAAGGTGCGGGCGCGTCGCAATCCGCCTCGCCGCCATCCCCCGCAAACACCGTCACCACCGACGCGAGCGCCATCCACGCCGAGATCTTCGCCCCTGTCCGCAAATAATTCATAGGTATATATATATAGTTATCAAATCCTCCCTTGCCGGTAAAGGGGAATGCCCTCACCGCGGCGATTCTCCGCCTTTGTTGTCCCGGCGTTGACGGCGGACAGAAGCGCAATGTATAATGACGACCTCTTCGGGCGTTGGGGGAAAACCGGCGGAAGTTATGGGGGCGACTGTGCCTGCACACAGAACAAAAAGGGCGTGAACATGAAGAAGATCATGATGTTGTTGGCGGGGCTGGCCGCTTTCGCGACGATGGCCGAAGAGCCCGCGCTGCGGTTCGGATTCCTCACGGATACGCACATCAACGCGGACGGGAGCAACCTGGACCGCGTGCAGAAGGCGCTCACGCTCTTCAAGACGAACGACGTGCACCTCGTGGTGCATGGCGGCGACCTCTGCAACGCGTTCTATCCCGGCGGCTATGCCGCCTACTCAAACTGCTTCGACGAGGTGTTCGCCGATGCGGCGCCCGTGCCGCGCAAGATCTACGCCGTGGGCAACCACGACACGCAGATGAACCTGCTCGGGGGCACGAACCAGATCACCGCCGCCGCAGAGGTGCTCAGGATCCTCGGCGCGGAGAACCTGCACACGGACAAGCGCACGGTCAACGGCTACACGTTCCTCGTGATGCCGTACGCTCTGGGCGGAACGGAACAGGGATTCCTTTCGTGGAATGAGTACGAGGTCGCCGTCTCGAACGCGTGCGTGGAGGCGGGAGCAGGAAAGCCCGTTTTTGTGCTCGAACACAAGCCGCCGCAGGACACGGTGTACAACACGGCCGACATCTGGGGTTACCAGCAATCGAAGGAGATCCTCTCCAAGTATCCGCAGGTGGTGGAACTCTCCGGCCACGTGCACGGTTCGCTGCGCAACGACGTCTTTTTCTGGCAGGGCGCCTTCAGCGTGGTGAATGCCTGTTGCCTTAGCAGTTGGAACGGAATACTCGACGGCCAGAGCGACGCCACGGCCAAGAATTCGAACGGCGTCCTGCTTGTCGATGTTTTCGCCGACAGGATCGTCATCTCCCGCTGGGACGTGCTGGACGGCACGGAGATCGATCCCGAGCACCGCTGGCAGATCAATCTGCCGCACGCCGAGGCGACGGCTCTCTTCAACCGCACGAACCGCGTGGCGGCGGAGCAGTCGAACCCGCCCGCGTTCGGCGCAGGCGCCGCGCTCGCCGTCGCGGCGGTGACGAGCGGTTCAGATACGACGGGCTACAAGCTCACGTTCCCGCAGGTCGCCACCAACGCGATGACGTACTGGCTCGAGGTGCAGGAGCAGGACGGCGGCTCGTGGACCGCTGTCGCGCACGCCGAGATCTTCAGCGACTACTGGAAGTCGCCCTCTGAGCGGAGCGACACGGCCACGTACACGTTCTCGACCAGCGACCTCGATGTGAACACGACCTACCGCTTCGCCGTGCAGCCCGTTGGACAGTACGCGACGAAGGGCGCGGCCATCACGAATGAAGTCACCACGCCGTCCACGCTGATCACGCCGGACTTCTTCGTCGACTACGTGCAGGCTAACGGACAGTATATCGACACGAAGATCATCGGCCGCAGCGGCACGAAGGCCGAGATTGACATCTCCATCGACTCGGGCAACCTCGGCGGTGACCGGGCCGTTCTCGACGCGCGCAAGGACGATTCCGACAGCCGGTTCTTCCTCTTCCACACTTCGGCCGGCTTCGCCGCTTACGCTTATGGCACATACAAGCGCCAAGATCATTTCGGCACGCTCAAGGGCGACTACCGCTATCTCGTGGAGAGCGAGCTGAAAGCCGGCCACCAGAAGCTGGCGCTCAACGGCCAGACCGTGGCGACACAGTCGGATGCGACGGCCTACGACACCGGCGCGAACCTCTTTCTTTTCGCCTGCAACTACGCAACGAAGACAACGCCGCAGTATCCCGTCAAGGCGAAGTGTTACGGACTCAAGATCTGGCAGACAGACGCGAACGGCGACTACCAGCTCGTGCGCGACTTCCGCCCGTGCGTCAAGGCCGGCGTGGGAGGCCTCTACGACATTGTCTCCAAGCGCATCTTTTACGGGAACAAGGTGAACAGCTACGATACCGCCGCGCTCACGCTGCCCGCCGACTGGACGAAGTGGGGTACGGCGGTGCCCGGCAAGCCGGACTGCTTCGTGGAATACGTCGAAAGCGACGGCAGGCAGGCCCTCGACACGGGCGTGAGGGCCCGCACGGGGGTGAAGGCCGAGGCGGACATCCGCTGGATGAATACCAGCGGGGAGCAGACGTTCCTGGGCGCGGCCACGGGCACCTCGAGCTTCTACATGATGCACTACGTGAGCTGGCTCAAGATGTGGACGGGGTATGGTGCCACGCGCACCTACTTCAACGACCCCGGTACAGGCTCGACCGCGCTCTGGGCGCCGGACGCATATAACAAGGTGACGGTGGACTTCTCCGCCGGTGCCCAGTCCATCACGCGCAACGGCACGAACGTCTGGTCGTTCGCAAGCGCGGAGGCGGTGGACCTCAACTGCACGGTCACGGCCTTTGCGGTGCGGCGTTTCGGCTGGCCATACTATTGGTCCCGCGTGCGCTGCAAAGGGCTCAAGATGTGGCTCGACGGAACGCTCGTGCGCGACTTCCGCCCGTGCATGAAAGGCGGGCGCCCGGGCCTCTACGACACGGTGAACGACGAGGTCTGCTTCCCGGCGGGCGAGGATTTTTCCGGCACGGGGCTGCCGCTCCATCCGGAGGGCTTCACCGGCAGCTTCGTCGACTACGTGGCGGCGACCGGCGGACAGTACGTCGACCTGGGCGTGCGGGGCCGCAGCGGCACGAAGGTCGAGATCGATATGATGTATACGGGCGGTGGCAGCGATACCGCCTACATCGGCGCGCGCAAGGACAGCAACAACACGCGCGTCTTTCCGTTGCACCGCTCCAATCAAGCCTACGCTTACGGATACGGCACCTTCAATTACATTAGTGCTCAGAATCAGAACCTCTTCGCCGATGGCGTGCGTCACAAGGTCGTGAGCGAACTGCGGGCGGGGCGTCAGAAGGTCGTCGTAGACGACCAGGTGATGTGCGACAACTCGAATGCGGCCGCGTACGACACGGGGGTGAACTTCTATCTCTTCGCGGTGAACTACAATGGCGCTCAGTACCATGCTCAGGCGCGCTGTTACTCGCTCAAGATCTGGCAGACGGCCACGACGAACGCGGGCGACACCGCCTACACGCTTGTGCGCGATCTCATGCCGTGCGCTTATCATGACGGGAAGAATGTGATGGGGGCGCTCTTCGACCGCGTGACGGGCGAGATCCTCCTTGGCAAGACGAACCTGCAGAACCAGGATGCGCGCCTCGCGCTGCCCTCGCCCGCGCATGTCGTCTCCGGGAAGCCGGATGCCTTTGTGGCGTACATCGAATCGAACGGCAGCCAGTTGCTCGACACGGGCGTCAAGGCGGCCACAGGCGTCAAGGTCGAGGGCGAGTTCATGTGGCTGGAGGGCCAGGCCGAGTCGACCTACCTCGGAATGTACAGCGGCACGCGCATGTACATGATCCACAAGGTGGGCACGCGGGGCTGGGCGTCATATGGAAATGATGTCGGGAAACATTATCTCACGAACGCGCTAACGGGGGAGGAGGCGCAGTATACGCCGGGCTCGAAGGAGCATTTTGTGGTGGATTTCGGCGCGCCGGCGCAGACCATTACCCTGAACGGCACGAACGTCTATAGTGAAGCGATCGGGGGCAACGTCGACGCCGGCGGCACCCTGGCGCTCTTCGCCGTGCGTGATGGACGGAACGTGCGCAGCTTCACCGCAAGCGCGCGCTGTTACAGTCTGAATCTGTGGACGAACGGCGTCCTCGCGCGCGCCTTCCTGCCGTGCGTGAAGGGCGGGAAGGGCGGCCTCTACGATTCCGTGCACGACGAAGTGGTGTTCCCTGACGGCGCCGATATCACGGGCGCGCTGATCGGCCCCGTTACGAACGCCGCCGCGCTCACGCCGAAGCGCTACGTCGACTACATCGCCGCGGATGCCGACAACTGGCTCGACACGGGAGTCGTGGCGAAGAGCGGCACGAAGGCGGAGCTCGTCTTCACGGGCCTGTGGGGCGGCGAGAGCTACCTCGGCAGCAGCGCGAACGGACTCCTCGGCGCGCGCAGCGCCCTCTATGGCGAGAATGCATTCTATCTGGCGCATGTCACGAACGGCGTGTTTGCCAGCGCCTATGGAACGCTCGGGTGCGACGCCGCCGCCGTCGCCACGAACGTGAAGCACACCGTGGTGGCGGATTTCGCCGCCGGCGCACAGACGGTGATATTAGACGGCGTGACGATCTGTTCGGGTACGGCGGCGGGCGCGATCGACACGGGCCTCGGGCTCTACCTCTTCGCCGTCAACGACCGTGGCACAGCCGCGTTTCCGGCGCGGGCTCGGGTGCACAGCCTCAAGATCTGGCAGGACGGCGTGCTCGTGCGCGACTACCGACCGGTCCTCACGCAAGAAGGAATGCCGGTCTTCTGGGATAAGCTGAACAGCACAATCACTCTGGGCGAACGTCTTTTCACGGATTACGGGGCCGATCTCGGCGCGATCAAATCCGGCACGATGGTGATTGTCCGGTAAAGAGGAAATCGATATGGGCACGAGGAGAAGGACGTTTCTGGGGGAGATGCTGGCGGCGGGCGCGCTGCCGGCGCTGGCCTCGGGCAATCCGCGCATCGTTCGCGTGGGCCTGGTGACCGACACGCACGTGCAGAAAACGATGGCGAGCTGCGCCAAGGTGCGCGCCGCGCTGGAGCTCTTCAAGGCGCAGGGCGCGGAGATGGTGATCAACTGCGGCGACATCGCCGACCAGCACCTCCCCGACGGCTACCGCTGCTACCGCCGCACGGTGAACGAGGTGTACCCGGACGCGGCGTCGCGGCCGAAGGAGATTTTCGTCTACGCGTACCACGACGTGTTCAACTACAAGTCGGGCAGCGGCTTGAGCGTTGCGCGTGACGCCGAGCCCGCCTTCGCGGACGTGCATGCGTTCCTCGAGGCTCCGAACACGCACACGTGCGACTTCGTCTGGCGGGGATTGCCGTTCGCCGTGTTTCCCCAGTCGACGGGCGTGAAGGGCTTCCTCTCGTGGGAGGATTATGAGAAGACCGTGGCCCGCCTGTGCGCGGAGCATCCCGGCAAGCCCGTTTTCGTGCTGGAGCACGTGCCCGCGGCGGGCACGACGTTCCACAGCCGCCACTGGGGCAGCGACGCGAGCCGCCGCGCGCTGAACAAATTCCCGCAGGTGGTGCAGCTCTCCGGACACGTCCACGGTTCCGTGGCGAGCGAGCGCCAGATCTGGCAGGGCGAGTTCACAGCCGTGAACGTCGGCTGCCTCAACACCTGGGGCGGATTCGCCCCGGGCTCCACTCCGCCGCATCAGGCGAAGGAGAACTACGGCGCGCTGGTGATGGACGTCTACCGCGACCGTCTCGTCTTCTCGCGCTACGACGTGCGCGACCGTTCCCAGCCCGGCGCTCCGTGGGTGGTACCGCTGCCGTTCGCCGCGCAGGAGGCGCCGTTCCGTCCGAGCGTGCACGCGCAGCGGTGTCCCAAGGCCGCCTTTGCGGCGGGCGCCGCGGCCGCGGTGAGCCCCGTCGGGAAGGGATACGCGCTCTCGTTCCCCGAGGCGCGCGAAGGCGGCGACGCCTTCATGTACCGGCTTGAGGCCCAGCGTAAAGCCGCGGACGGCACGTGGCTGACCTTCTCTCGCGACGACATCTTCGGCGACTTCTGGAAGGCGGCGAAAGACCGCACGGGCACGGTGGCCTACACGCTGAGCGCCGGCTTCTTCAACCCCGGCGAGGACTACCGCATCTCCGTGACGCCGCTGGACTTCTTCTATCGTCCGACGGCCCCCCTCTTCGCCGCGTTCACGGCTTCGCACGCGGCCGCGAAGAGTGTCTGGAAATGTGCGGATCCCCGCGCCGAGCTGGCGTTCACCCAGTGGGGCAAGCCGGTGGAGAGGTCAACGGGCGGACGCTTCGCGCCGTCAAGCGGGCAGGGCACGCTCCGTCTGCCGGAGCACGCCTTCAAGCCCCTCGCGCCGGGCGCGCGTGCGCGCGTGGTGCTGGATCTCGACGCCGAGCAGCCGGACGGCGAGTGGTGCGCGTGGCGCGCAGTGCTGCGCGCGCGTACGGGCGGTCAGCCCCTCGCGGAGGTGCAGACCGTCCCGGGCGCGCCGGGCGTGCTGCGGTACGTCTTCGACTTCACCGTGCCCGCGGCCGGACTCGACACCTGCGACATCCTCTTCAACTACGTGAGCCCCCGTGCCTCGCTCGACGCGGTCGGCGTCGAACTGCAGTCCGTGTAGCACGAACATCGACCGCCGAATCCAGAAACGCTCTTCACGCGCGCATCCCGTCTACCAACCCATGACGATCACGCGCGTTGTTGACGAGGGGGCATATCGTGTAGCCCAAGTGTCGACGGTTCCGGCGGGCGTTTTGTCGACGTCCCGGCGTTGACGCCGGGTTTCAGAAGCCGTATGCTGGGGCCGTTTTCCGGTCGGACAAAAAAACCCGCCCGGAGGGTCGGCCGTCTGCGGCGTGACCTCGTCGCGTGTGAAAAACATCAAGGGGGGGGACTCAGATGAAGAGACTACTGGCGCTTGTGGCTGCGGTGATTCTGGTAGGTGGCGCGCGGGCCGATGTGCGGTTGGCGTCACCGTTCAGCGATAACATGGTCGTGCAGCGCGAGACCTCCGCGACGTTCTGGGGCTGGGCGCAGCCCGGCGAGAAGATCGCCGTCACCGCTTCGTGGGGCGCGGCCGCGGCGGCCACGGCGGCCGCCGACGGCACCTGGCGGCTGAAGCTCAAAACGCCCGCGGCGGGCGGCCCGTTCACCATCACCGTCAAGGGCCAGAACACGATCGAGCTCAAGAACGTCCTCTCCGGCGAAGTCTGGCTCTGCTCGGGCCAGTCGAACATGGGCATGACGGTCAACAGCGTGACCAACGCGCAGCTCGAAATCGCGGCGGCGGACTACCCGCAGATCCGCCTGCTCTCCGTGAGCCTGACCACGGCGAACGAGCCGCAGAAGGAGTGCAAGGTGCGCGGCTGGGAGCTCTGCGCCAGCAACACCGTCGGCGCGTTCACGGCGGCGGGCTATTTCTTCGGCCGCAAGCTCCACAAGGACCTGAAGGTCCCGATCGGCCTGATCAACTCGTCGTGGGGCGGCACGTGCATCGAGGCGTGGACCTCCTGGGACGTGCAAAAGGACGACCCCGCGATGCAGGCGCTCAAGAAGAGCTGGGACGAGCGCGACAAGACCTACACGCCGGAGGCGGACAAGAAGCAGTTCGAGGCCGACAAGCTGGCGCTGGCCGCCTGGAACAAGGGCGACAAGAAGACGAAGGCGCCGCGCCCGCGCCTGCAGGGCCAGCCGCTCAAGAGCCAGAACTATCCGGCGAACCTGTTCAACGCGATGATCAACCCGCTCGTGCCGTATGCGATCAAGGGCGCGATCTGGTATCAGGGCGAAGGCAACAGCGGGCGCGGCAAGGAATACCGCGGCCAGATGGAGCGCCTGATCGTCAACTGGCGCACGCAGTGGGGCACGGACTTCCCGTTCTACTTCGTCCAGCTCCCGAACTTCATGGCGCCGTGGCAGAGCCCCGTGGAAGACGGAGGCTGGCCGCAGATCCGCGAGTCGTTCGCCAAAACCGCCAAGGAGGTGCCGAACACCGGCATGGCCATCACGATCGACATCGGCGAAGAGAGCGATATCCATCCGAAGAACAAGCAGGACGTCGGCGACCGCCTCGGGCGCGTGGCGCTGCGCAAGACGTATGGCCTGAAAGGCTTCGCCTGGAACGGGCCGGTGGCGGAGTCTTGTAAGTTTAAGGGCGGCAAGGCCGTGATCCGCTTCGACAACGGCGGCGCGCCGCTCGCGGTCAAGGGCGGCGGCAAGCTCTTCGGCTTCGCGCTGACCGGCGAGGACGGGCTGACGGTCCACGCCGACGCCGTCATCGAAGGCAAGGACACCGTGGTCGTCTCCTCGCCCAAGGTCCCGCAGCCGGTCGTGGTCCACTACGCGTGGGCCAACAACCCGATCGGCGTCAACCTCGCGAACGCGGAGGGCCTGCCGGCCTCCCCCTTCCGCTTCGGCGAGATGCCGAAGTTCGACGTGTTCGCCAAGCTGCTGCCGGACGAGGCCAAGGCCTACAAGGTCCTCTACGCCTGCGACCCGCTCGCGGGCAAGCTGACCGACGCCGGCACGCGCTTCGTCTACGACACGGACAACTCCGCGCAGCTCAAGGGGCCGTTCAAGAAGGTCGCCTACTTCCTCGCGCTGCGGGATCGGGCAGGTGCCACGACCTACGCGTTCGTGGCCATGGACCCGTTCTCGCCCGACGTCGCGCAGCTCGGCGTGCCGTGCGTCGCCAGCGGCGCGAAGTTCCAGCAGCCGGTCACCGGCGTCACCGTGAAGAGCAACGCCAAGGGCGTGACCGCCGGCGAGTTCGCCGAAGGCTGCAACATCGAGTTCTACCCCTGCAACTTCGGCTCGCAGAACGCAGCCAAGATCCCCAGCGCGGAAGACGGCGTGTACGACTTCGGCGACGCCATGGACACCAAGGGCGGCGCGGGCTACGGCGCGATGCAGATCCACAACTGGAAGGCCAAGCAGACGATCCTCTGCTTCAACAAGTTTGGCAGCGGCCACACCTGCGACCTCGGCCTCGGCAACTCCGAGGGCAAGACGCGCGACTGGACCTTCACCTCCAGCGGCAAGGACCTCGCCCAGGCCCAGCTCCTCGTGCTGGTCCTGCCGTAAGCGGTTCGCCCGCTCGTCGCGAGTCGCAAGTCGCGGATCTTCCCCGATTTTTGACTCGCGACGCGCGACCCGCGTGATGGGAAGGAGACACGCAAAGGAGGTCAGTCATGGGCTCGATCTTCAACAAGAGCGGGGGGTACCGCAGGCTCTACTCGTTCAACTTCGCGACGATCGTCCACTTGGGCACGATTAGTTTTGTCGCACAGACCCCTGGCTCGAACATGCCGACGCGACGGTCGTCGCCAACGCGCTGATCGTCCTCGTGCAGCGCACGCTGTCGCTATTGGGCAAGCAGCTCCAGTCCCAGGAGGCCGCCTTCGTCGAGTCCGGCGGCATCCGAGAGCGCATGACCCAAGCGCGCGTTGCCGCGCGCGACACCGAGACGCCCGCCTGCCCCGAATGCGGCAAGACCATGCGCCGGCGCCACTCCGGCAAGGGCGATTTCTGGGGCTGCTCCGGCTACCCCGACTGCCGCGGCACCCGCGACATCCCCCAGCCCGCCTAGTCCGCCCCGCGCGTCGCCAGCCCCTCTCAACTTGAGCGTCGCGGGTCAACGCCTCGCTGTCTCCGCTTGTCCGCTAGTATCCCGCAGACCTCGCATAGTCACTTCAGTGTCCGGCGTTTTTTCTCCGCCTACTGCGCTTCCCCGGCTTATCGCGCTTAACTCGCCTCTCCACTAAGAACACCGATTGCCGATTGCCTACTGCTCCCCGCCCACCTCCGCTCACGCACGTCGCACCGTCGCTTGTCGCGGGTCCTTACCAACAGCCGCCCCGCCTCCGCGCCCGAAGCGACCCCCACTCGGGAGAAACGCTGCTGCCCCATTTCATGGCCCGGCCAGGCAACTGTCTTGCCGCCATGGACGCGCTCGGCCAAACGATCGCATGCTTGCCACAGCTATTAGAGTGTCTGTGCCGTAGTGGCACAGGGGTCGTGTCTAATGTCGAACAACGACCCACTCGCCTCGATGACTATCAGGCAACGCAACTAATGGCGAGCCCCTTTTTTTAGTCCCAAGTAGTGCATTTTTTGGTACGTTATTGCTTAATCTCTTGCATCCTATTCTTATTGAGGAGTCAAGTTTGGAGACAAAGACGAAAAAGACACACCGGCCAAATCTTCTGAGTGCGTTTACGATTCTTGAGAGGTTGCCGCGTAGGATACGGCGAATGCCCTCAACGCGACGTTTCGTAAAAGGAGGCGGCCTTTCCCCAACTGGATGGTTCCAGTAGTGTTCACTTTGATCGGGAGCAAGCGCGTTATAAGGCTTTATGACAAGACGTTTCCAGAAGTTCTCAGTCATAGTGCCCTAGGAGATGCTCAAAGGTTGATCTTAATCATGATGGTTAAAAAATAAAATCCAATGCCTGCCTTACAGAAAAACACAAGATGCAACCCTTTTTGCGATTACGTCAGCTACGTTTCACAATTGAAACGATTGGCGGAGGAATCGAGTTGCGCTGTCGAGTGGAACAACCGGGTTGATGATGCCCTGAATGATCAAGCAAATGTTGAACTCAGACAAGTCGTACCTCTCGATACCAGGAGAAAGTTTGGCACTTTCTTCACAGGAACAGATCTCAGTTCTAAGTTAATTGAATGCAGCACAGGATTTGATCCGCAAAGCGTGTTCTACGATCCAACCTGCGGCATGGGAGACCTACTTATTGCGGCAGCCAGAAAACTCTCTCTCTATAAGTCATTGCCCCGTACCTTACGTCAATGGGGAAAACAGCTCACAGGAACTGACTTGCATCCAGAGTTCATCGAAGGGGCAAAGACGCGGTTGATTCTGCTCGCACGACAACGGCATAAAACCGAAGAACTACTTGAAGGATCTGATGTTGATTTCTTTCCAAATATTCGCGTTGCTGACGGGTTCAAACAAAAGGAACTGTTCAACCAGGCTACTCACCTGTTATTGAACCCTCCTTTCGGGAAGGTTGCTTCGCCAGCAGGTTGTAAGTGGTCGGGAGGCCGCATCACAGAGGCTGCTCTATTTGTTGATGCGGCGCTCGAGTATTCTAGGCCTGGTACCGAAATTCTCGCGATTCTCCCTGAAGTTCTTCGTTCCGGCTCTTTCTCTGAACAATGGAGGCGGCACGTTAACCGGCAAGCAAGGATTCAGCTTGTTCTTCCCTATGGCGTATTTGACGACACCACCGACGTTGACGTCTTTTTGCTTCATCTCACCCGTTCTTGCGAGCACACTCCCTCATTCACTACGTGGACAAAAACTGTTGTGTCGAGCAAACCAATTGTTGCTGACTTCTTTGATGTTCACGTTGGCCGCGTTGTCCCGCATCGAGACAAAGAAGCTGGACCGTTTCGTAGATATATTCATCCACGAAATATATCCGTGTGGACGGAGGTCATCCGCATAGCGGATAAACGTCGTCACGAAGGTTTAAGCTTCAAACCTCCATTTGTAGTGCTTCGACGAACCTCGCGTCCTGGCCATTCTTATCGAGCTGCTGCTACCATCATCCTTGGCACCAAGCCGGTTGCAGTTGAGAACCACCTCATCGTTTGTAAGCCGAGAGATAATTCCATTGACACATGCAGGGCGTTAATGGCACAACTTCATACACACTGCGTAAATGACTTTCTTGACCAACGCATCCGTTGTCGCCATTTAACCGTTGGTGCTGTAGCAGCAATACCGTTCGAGCCCTTATGAGCGACCACACCAAACAAATTCACGCAGATGAAGGACGGCATCACCTCGCCCATGCGCATTTCTCGGTAGAGGCACGTTTGGCAATTCAGCTCGGACGAGAGAGTATTTCCAGTTCGATCATAGCAATCCTGGAACTCGTAAAGAACGCATATGACGCTGGAGCGTCGCGAGTTCGGATAAGATTTAAGGGGTTAACCACATCTACACCTCAAATGGTGATTGAAGACGATGGCACCGGCATGACTGCGGATGATTTGCTTAACTATTGGATGGTCATCGGCACCACGAATAAAGTGAAACAGCGTAAAACGGCTTCAAAGCGTGTTCTTACGGGAGAAAAAGGGCTCGGACGCTTAGGGCTTGACCGTCTAGCTCGGCATACCAAAGTTCAATCCATAGTGGAAGGTGCGACGGAAGGAATTGAGTTGCCAATAGATTGGAGTCTTTTCGAGAAAGAAGATGCCCGCCTCGATCAGATTAGCCTAGCAATCTATGGTATTCCTAACCTTCGACAAGATCCTCTCACCGGCGAATGGCGCGATTATTCCCACGGAACAAGATTGGTGCTCACCGATCTAAAGGACACATGGGATCAGGCTGCCTTGATCGATTTGCGTGCCGAGCTATCTCTCCTTGTTTCTCCATTTTCTACGAGCAGTGACTTTCAGATTGAGCTCAATTCAGGACTAAACATAGAGTCAGTAGATGGGATAATAACGACGCCGGGAACGCTACTACAAGCGGCCCAATGGAAGGTTGCTGCTAGCATAAACGAAGACGGTTCTGTTTGGATGAAGATGACGTCTGCGCACCACAGCCATGTTTATGAAGAGGGTCCGCTAGCATGGAACAAGCGCTTCCCTGGAAAAGGAGTTGTGCCTCATTGTGGACCTCTTCGGCTTGAATTCTATTTTTTTCCAAGAAAATCGACAACCTTGGACGATCAAACGATATCCCTCTCAGCAATAAAGAACTTCTTGGAAGCGAATCAAGGCTTGCGTATTTATCGTGATGGTTTTCGTGTGAAACCCTACGGCAGCCCGAATGGTGACGGTGATTGGCTGCGTCTCGCATATCGCCGCATGACAAACCCTGAAGGTGTGACGCAGGATGAAAAACCAGGAAACTGGCGAGTTGGTTACAATCAAGTTGTTGGCGCCGTATTCCTTAGCCGCGCCAAAAACACAGAGCTGCTTGACCAAACAAATCGAGAGGGACTGGTTGAAGGAAAAGCTCTTTCACATTTGAGAACCTTTGCCGAAGAAACTGTAAGGTTCTTCGAGTTGAATCATCAGGACTTTGAAATGTCGCGCGGACAAAAGAAGACGTTGCGTGACGAGGCTAAGGAACAGGCAAATGATGCACTGGAAAACCTCTCTAGAGCTGCGACGGCTCTTATCCAGTTGACAGATCAGCCACAACCAAATCTAACCTCACAGGATCCGTCTACCTTGCAACCTGAGCCTTCGGTCTTGCTGGCCGAGGTTCAGAGAGCACTGGCCGATGCTAAAGATAAACTTGAACAATCCGCAAAAACATTCAGAAGTGAAGATGAACGTGAGTCACGCGAGAAAGACACGTTGGCGAACCTTGCATCTCTTGGAATATTAGCAGCAGCCTTCGGCCACGAGACGTTAGGTTGGGCAAATAATTGCGCTGTAAACGCTGGCTGGTTGGAGAGGAATCTTCCTGGAAACTTCTTTTTTGCTGACCCGAAAATTGAAGAGCAGGTAAAAATCAAGCTGGAGGACACGGTTACACAGGCACGCCGTATTGAGACGTTTGCTGATTTTGCGATCGGAAACGTAAAACCTGACAAGCGCAAGCGAACTAAGTTTTGCTTGAAACAACTTGTAAGTACTGTTTTTAAGACATTTGACCAGTCGCTTCGTGTACAACGAAACATTGCGGTAGATGTCGAAGAGAATCTTCCGACAGAGCCGTGTCTAATCAGAGGTTTTCCGATTGATTGGGAGAGTGTTCTTGTAAATCTAATTACTAATGCAGAGTGGGCACTACGAGAACGTAAAGAGACTTATCAGCGCAAGATCCGTGTCTCTCTGCGAGCCGAGGGAGCGCATTATCTTCTGACCTTTGACGACAATGGCGTTGGTATTCCGGCTGGCCAAGAAGAACGTATTTTCCTGCCTACTGTGTCAAATAAGCGAAATGAAAGTGGGCGTGTTGTGGGCACTGGCATGGGACTTACCATTGTTAAGAACTTTGTTGAGCAAAACACCGGCGGCTCTATTACAGCCATTGCAAATGGAGATCTGGGTGGGGCCTCGTTTCAAATTCGTGTTCCCGCCGCCTCACAGGAGGATATTGAAACATGAACAAACGAGTTTTCTTTATTGATGATGATGCGATGGAACGGCGAAGTTGTGTGGATGTATTATGCGAGTTGTTTAAGGACACGAATATTGAGATTGAGGCTCTTGCTCCGTTTGCGACCCTTGGAGAGTATTCGGACCTTATTGCAAGCAAACTTGCGGCCGCCCTCATTCTTGATGAAAAACTCAACACCACTGGATTGGCGACATATACAGGCGCAGAACTTGCAGCGCATCTACGTGCCATAGGCGGCAGCCTTCCTATTGTGATTTTAACAAACTATCCGCCGAGTGATTTTCCTTCGCAAGGTTGGGCGGTGGAGAATATCTTTGCGAAAAAGAATGTACTTACAGATCCGAAATCCCCTGAGGCACAAGCGTTTAAACTGCGGCTTTCTCGTCAAATTATAACATCGGGAAAGTTGCTCGCTGACCATGAACAGCGCTATCACGACCTCTTGGTCAAAAGCACTAAAAACGACTTAAACTCTGCCGAAAGTGCTGAACTGATAGAATTAGAGGCAGATCGTATTGCACCAGTTGCGGCAGCTGAACGAGAAAGGTTCTTTCAACTAGATACTGAGATCCATAAACTGAAACAGTTGCTAGGCGGTGAAGGTTTGTTATAGCAAATGAAGACATTAGCAGATCATCAGTTCTTTCCTCCCCTTACGAGGCGCACGGAGTATCCTTTGAAAAAGGATGGCAGTTTTTATGCTTATTCCCGATATCGAAAGGAAATTGCTGAGGATTGCCTGCATAGATGCGTATATTGTGATGCAAGGGACTCAGAGGTTGGCGGGGCCGAAGCAATGCAACTAGACCACTTCCGGCCAGAATCCTTTTCTGAGTTCGATCATCTAGTTAACGACCCGCGAAACCTTCACTACGCTTGTGGGCGTTGTAACAATTGGAAATCCGATTTATGGCCTGCACGTGGTACTGACTTTACGCACGACGGTTACGCAGGCTTTATTGACCCGTTCTCTGATGACCGGCGCAACTACTTTGCTATTGCAGCTGATGGCAGTATCAAAGCTCTCAAGCCACCAGCAACCTACATGATTCGGCTGCTCCGTCTTGACCGTGAGTTCTTACGAAAGCTGCGAGAACTGCGCATTCTCCGGTATCGTTGTCGACAACGCCTCGTTGAGATCCGCTGCAATGCTCAATCTGGCAAGTTACCGAGTCAGGCCGAGTTGATTCAAGTTTGCGAGGCAATCGAGCGACTTCTCTAAGTGATCGACGAGCCCTGCTTCACTCACTCTTTGGGGATGTAGCCGTTTATCTGTGGATGAGAGGTTTCTCATCCTAGAGGGTTGGCAGGGGGTCGCTCATCCTAGACCCTGGGCGCATCCCCGTTTCGCTGACCGACCGATGACCAGCGGCGCGCCCGGAGGTCGCGCCCTACCCGCAGAGCGAATCCGGAACGATGACCCTCGCAGGTAGGGTCGGACCGCCGGGCCGACCGAAGGCGCCTCTTTCCTTTCGGCTTGCCAGTGAAACGGGGGCGCACGCACGGTTTGTTTGCGAAACGGACGCGTAGACGCGCGTCCCTCCAGGACTGCCGCATCCTTTGGGCGGGAGGGGCGAGCGTCTGCTCGCCCACGCTGACAGTCGCTGTCTCAAACAAACCGTGCGCGTGCCCGGATATGCCCCTCGACCATCAGCGGAATTGTTCTCCGTCCCTGTTTCCAGTATACTGCCCAGCATCTAAACGGGGAGTGTTTGAATGAAAGCCAATTGCTCGCGTCGCCACTTCATCAAGGCCGGGGCTGCAGGGACGTTCCTGCTCTGCTCGCCCAAGACGGCCTTCACCTACACCGCCAACGAGAAGATCCGGTTTGCGCTGATCGGCATCGGAGGCATGGGCGCCAAAGGCGTCAACGTCGGCCTGGAGGAACAGGTTGTCGCCGCCGCGGATGTGGACATGCAGCACGCGGCCAACTCTGTGCAGAAGATCAAGGCCGCTGCGCCGGGCGCGACGTTCTACACGGATTACCGGAAGCTGTTCGACGAGCAGAAGCAGCTCGATGCCGTGTGGGTGGCGACGCCGGACCACCACCACTTCCCGGCCACGGTGCGGGCCCTGGAGGCCGGCTTGCACGTCTACTGCGAGAAGCCCCTCTGCCATGACGTGTACGAGGCGCGCAAGCTCCGCGAGCTGGCGAAAGCGAAGCAGGTGGTCACCCAGATGGGCCACCAGGGACATTCCGGCGAGCCCGTCCGGCTGCTGTGCGAATGGATCTGGCAAGGGGCGCTGGGCGATGTCACGGAAGTGCATGTCCGGCCGCCCTATAATCAGATGGATTACGGCTCCCGCGACGCCGGCCAGCCGGCGCAGCCGCCGGCCAGCCTCGACTGGAACCTCTGGCAGGGGCGGGTCAAGGAGCGCGAGTTCCGCAGCGGCATCCACCCCTCCAAGTGGCGCGGCTGGCTCGACTACGGAACCGGCCTGCTCGGCGACTGGTTCTGCCACAACGCGGACGGCGCGGTCTGGGGCCTGAAGCTCGATGAGGCGGACACGTGCGAGGTCGAGTGCGAAGGCGAGGAAACCAACGCGACCAACTGGGCGCACGAGGTCCGCGTGTCCTGGTCGTTTCCGAAGCGCGGCTCCATGGTGCCCTGCGTGCTGCGCTGGAGCTCCGGGATCTACAACGACTACGTCGCGCGGCCCATGCCGGCCACCGTCGATCCCAAGCTCGTCGCGGCGGCCGCAGAGAATCCGAGCGCCTACTACGGCACCAAAGGCATGGCCGTCTCTGGCTGGTGGATGAACAGCGTCCGGCTCTTCCCCGAGACCTTCATGAAGGAAGTGGGCAAGCCGAAAGAGATGCTCCCCCGGGTCAAGGGCGGACATGAAAAGGACTTCCTGAACGCCATCCGCACCGGCGGACGCTCGTCGGGCGACTTCGCGTACTCCTCGCGGCTCACGGAGATCATGCTGGTCGGCAACATCGCCACGCGCGTGCGCGAAAAGCTCTCTTACGATTTCCGCACCGGCCGCTTCACCAACAGCGACCGGGCGAATGCGCTGCTGACGCGCGAGCCGCGCAAGGGCTGGGAATTCGGCTACGTTTAGGGATAGGGCAAGCCGCCTCTAAGGACCGGCGGGAAGGGCACGAAGATCAGCTAGCGACTCTCTTGGACATGACACGCTGCTCCATTCTTGGCTTGTGCCTCGTTCTGGCCTTCTGCGGCGCTTCGGCGTGTCACGCCGAGGAACGCGCGGCGCAGCCCGACCCCGACGCGCCCGCGTTCTTCGAAAAGCCGGACGGCCTGGTGCCGCCCGTCCCGGCCAGACACCCGCGGGGCGCCTGCTTCGGCAAGCCGCGACCGCTCGCGCCTGCCGCGGTCACCGGCGACTGGCCGGGTTTTCTCGGCCCGACCCACGACGGCGTCTCGCCCGAAACGGGCCTCGCGGCCGGCCTGGACCCGCAGCAGGACGGCGGAGCATCCCCCGCTCCGCTGTGGAGCGTGGACAAAGGCGAGAGCTATTCCGCCCCCTCGATCAAAGACGGCCGGCTGCTCCTCTTTCACCGCCTCGGGACGAACGAGGCGGTCGAGTGCCTGGACGCGGAGACCGGCGGACGCTGCTGGTCCTTCGCGTACCCGACGACCTACCGCGACCGCTACCGCTATCTGAGCGGGCCGCGCGCCACGCCCGCGCTCGATGGCGGGCGCGCCTACACGTGCGGCGCCCAAGGCATGCTCCACTGCTTCGACCTCAAGACAGGCCACCTCTACTGGCGGCGGAATCTGGCGCAGGAGTTCGACCTCAACGAAGGCTTCTTCGGCTTCACCCCGTCGCCGGTCATCGAGAACGACCTGCTGATCGTGAACCTGGGCGCCCAGCGGGGCGGCACGGCCGCGTTCGACAAACACAGGGGCACGCTCCGGTGGCTCTCGGACGACCCTTGGGGCCGGAGCTACGCGACGCCCCTCGTTGCGACGATGCACGGCCAGCGCATCCTGCTCGTGTTTGCCGGAGACCAGTCTGACCCGCCCGTCGGCGGCCTGCTCGGGCTGGCGCCCGAGTCGGGCCGGATCCATTTCCGCTTCCCGTGGCGGAGCCCGCGCCATCTCTCCGTCAACGCCTCCTCCCCGGTCGTGTCCGGCAACCGGGTCTTCATCTCCTCGTCGTACGACGTGTACGGCGCGATGCTCGAGGTCCAGCCCGACCTGACCCACACGCTAGCCTACACCACGCGGGCGTACGCCTCACACTGGACGACCCCCATCCTCCGCGACGGCCACCTGTACGGCTTCTTCAACAACCAGCTGGTCTGCATGGAGTGGGCGAGCGGGCGGCTGGTCTGGAAGCAAACGCTCAAGCGCGAGACGGGCGGCGACGACCGCGCGGACCGGAACGAGCCGGCGGGGCGGAAGACCGGCGCCGACCAGTACCGCGAGCCGCCCGGCAGCCAGGGCTTCGGCTTCGGCTCGCTCATCTGGGCCGACGGCCGCTTCATCTGCCTGGGCGAGACCGGGCTGCTCGCCTGGCTCGACCTCTCGCCCAAGGGCTGCCGCGTGATTTCCTCCTGCCGGCTCTTCTCCGCGGACCAGGCCTGGACCGCGCCGGTGCTGAGCAAAGGGCTGCTCTACATCAACCAGAACCGCCCCGGCCCGGACGCCCCGGCCCGGCTGCTCTGCTACGATATCCGGGCCGCCCCTTGAGGCACGTCAAGGAGGCGCGCCCCAAGACCTTTTTCCGCTCACGGCGCGCGGAGCCGGTAGAAGCGACCCGGATAATTCATCCACTGGGCGTCTATGAAGACCGACTCGCCGTTGAGCAACACATTGGTCCCCACCGGCGACCAGACGGGAACAATGAGGTTCGTGCACGCTTCGACCACGACTTTCTTGTTCGCTTCGCCGACGATGCTGAATCCGAACCCGCCGGTCTGGACGCCGAAAACACTTTCTCTGTTGATCTCCGCGTCGAGAATCCCCCAGCCGGAAAGGTTGATCACAAAGGGAGACGGTTCGCCGTCGTTCGGCAGGCTCACGGTTGCCGTGTAAAGCCCGCGCGTGGTCGGCGCGAACCGGATCGTCAGGTTCGTATATCCGTACGACTCTATCGACGTCGGCACGCCCACGATCGAATAGGCCGCAGCGCCCGGCCCGGTGATCTGCGCCGCGCCGAACGTCAGCGGCAGAAGCGCCGAATCCTCCGAAAGATACCATTCGTTCGTCGCGACGCGTCCCGCGTCGACGCCGCCGAAATCGGTCCCGAGCGTGGCATCCGGCGCGGCGCCGCTCGCGATGTAACCCCAGTCCGTCGTATACAGGCCCGCGATCGCGCCATAGTAATAGTAGGAGAAGTAGTTCGACTTCACGGTCTCCCCGCAGCTCGTCGAGAAGACGCGCACGTCTCCGCTTCCCGCGACCGGGCTGGCCCCCGCGGTGACCACCACCTGCGTCGCATTCTGCGAGTTGATGGACTGGACCGCCACACCGCACAGCGTCACGTTCGTGATGTCCGTCCCGTTGCCCAGACCCGACCCGATGATGGTGACTTGCGTGCCGCCCGTCTTGGCGCACGAGGTGGGCGTCACGCCGGTCGAGGCCGTCTGATAAAACAGCGTGCTCGCTGAAGGCGAATAGCCCTCGCCGCCGCCGGCCACATAAAGCCGGTCATTCACGACCCCGGCCGCCGCGTCAGACAGCGGCCACTGAAGACTTTTCCGCTCCGACCAGCCGGCGCCGTCGAAGGACACGATGTTCGTGATCGACGAATACGCGGTGTTCTTGCCGCCGATGACCACAATGCGGTTGCTCTCGACGCACACGGCCGGGTGGTATTGCCATCGCGGCATGGTGCTCACCGACGTCCATTTCGTCGTGTCAAACCTCAGGACAGCCGTCGACTGAACGCCGCCCGACGTCAACCCGCCCATCACATACAACGTGTTGTTCACGGTGGCGGCGAACAGGCAATAGTGTGCCATCGGAAGGCTCACGGAGGTCGTCCAGCTGGAGCCGTCGAAGCGGTAGACCGTGTTGACCATGCCGCCGCTGCTGTCGCATCCGCCGATCACATAGGCGTATCCGTTGCAGACCGCCACGGCGAAATCCCGGCGCCCGTCCGGCAAAGACGGCCCCGCAGACCACGCGCTGCCGTCATAGCGATACACCGCGCTCGACGCCATGCCGTCGATGGCCCCACCCACAAAATAGAGCGAGATCCCCAGCACGAACATCCCCGCCGAAACCGCTTTGTGCGAAGCGGGCAGACTCGGGCAAATCGTCCAGTTCGTGCCCCCGTCGTACCGGAACACGGCGTTGGTGGCACCCGACGAGCTGTATCCGCCCGCCACATAAAGGCTCCCGCCCCACACGGCCGAAGCCATCGCGCACAAGCCTTTCGGCATCGTCGCCTTGCTCGGCCACCCTTCGGAAACGTTATCGTTGATGGAACCGCCTTCCGCCCCGCTTGCGGCCATCAGCAGCACCGCGGCACTGATCCCACGGCACAAAGCGCCCACGTCTACGACCGACTTCCCTTGCATGAATGCCTCCTGATCTCTCTTCACGGTTCGGGGCCTCGTATGTCGAGCTCCGAGCCAAATTCGTAATTTAATGTTTTTATTCTATACCGTGCGGCCTGACAAATCACTCCCGATTTATTTTTTCCCGCAGCTTGATTTTTTCTTGCGGAAGCGATTGCGCTCCGACAACGGCTATGCTATAGATCACGGCGCTGCGGTTCGGTCTGAGTGGCGGCACCGAAAACAGGGGAAAACATGGGCAAACAGGCGTGGATGGGGTTGGCGGTCTGTCTTCTGGGCGCGGCGCTGTTGTCGCGGGCAGAGGTGCCGCAAGTGGACGCGAATCTGGTCGTGCTGGTGGCGGACCCGCATGTCTTTCCGGACAAGATCAAGCGCGCGAACGGCTTTGAGGCGGACACGCTGGAGCACTTCACGAACATGGTCCGCGAGGTCACCGCCCTGAACCCGCGCCCGGCCGCCATCCTTTTCCTCGGCGACCTGGTCGAGCAACCGAAGGCCGAGGCGTACCGGCTGTTCAGAAGCCTGCTCGCGCCGGTCGATGCCGCGAAGATCCCGTACTCTTTCGTGCTGGGGAATCACGATCAGGCGTCCGCCTTCTACGAGGTGTTCCCCGAGTGGAAGGAAAAGACCCGCGCCACCGGCACGCTGGCCTACCGCATTGAGTTTCCGGCCGTTGATTTCCTGACGCTGGAGACCACGGACCCCGCCAACCACGGCGGCTACTTCGGCACGATCACGCCGGGAGTCCGCGACTGGCTGCGGGCGGAGCTGCGCAGGACGCCGCAAAAGCCGGTGTTCATCGCCGCGCACCACGACGTGGACTTCGCAAAATGTTTCCCGGACTTGGCGCGGGAGCCGAATTTCCAAGGCTGGCTCAACGGCCACTGGCACCAGTATGTCCAAAAGAAATCTCCCGAAGGCGTGCGGATCTTCTGGCTCCCCAGCCTCGGATTCATGGACGGGGGAGAGAACCCCGTGACCGGATACGTCCTCCTGCGGGCCGGCTCAAAAGACTACCGCATGACCCTCATCGCCAACGACCGCACCGTCACCGTTCCCGTCATCGCACGCTGAATGCGGCGGAAGCGCTGGCAAGGCCGACTTCCCTCCCTCAGCCAAATGGCGTATAGTCTGACCCGTATGAATATTCCAGCAGCGCAAAACCTCCATCTTCAGGAAGAGGGCGCGGGGTTCCGCATCCCGCTCGAACCCAACCTCAACGACAAAGGCTGCCTCTTTGCCGGCTCCATCTACGCGGGCGCGGTCCTCGCCGCTTATCGCGCGGCCGAACGCCTCTGCGCCGGGCGCGGGCTGACGGGCGAGCTGGTGGCAAAAACCGCATCGGTCCAATACCTCAAGCGGATCGCCTCGGACGGGCTCGCCGTGGCGACCCCGTGCGGCGAGCCGCTGCTCAAACCGAACGGCAACCGCAAAATGGAGATCTCGGTCGCCGTCAAAGACGCGGACGGGGCCGTTTGCGCCGAAGTCAAGGCCGAGCTCATCCTCCTCGCGAAACGCCCGTCCTGACTCGGCCGCGCGGGGCGTGCCGTGAAAGGGGATGGCCGGGACAGGGCCGGAACGCTCGCGCACCCGCCGACGAAGGTCAGGCCGTGAACAGCGGCGCTGCGGTTTTCTGGCCTTTGCCGGTGGCCAGCACGCGTTTGATGATGTTCAGCAGCTCGTCCCCTTTGAACGGCTTGGTCAAATAAATGGCCGCGCCGTTTTCAACGGCTTGGACGGCGATTTCGACGGAATCGTAGGCCGTCAGGATGATGACCGGCGTCGTGGGCTCCAGGCTCTTCACCTCGCGCAAGAAAGACATTCCGTCCATGCAGGGCATTCTCACGTCGGTGATGATCAGGTCGAAGAACTGGGTCTCGAACAGCTTGAGCGCCGCCAAACCGTTTGCGGCCTCGCAGATCTCGTACCCGTTCTCTTTCAGAAGGTATCGGAGCAATGTCAGGACGTTCTGTTCATCATCGACGACCAAGATTCTAGCCATAACGTTAACCGCCTCTCGTAACGATGATCCAACGTATCGCGTTCGGCATGCGCTGATCGGCACCGTGATCCGTTTCATTTTCTAGCATGAGGAGTGCCATATTCCGGGACGCGGGTCGTGGGAGCGGCCGCATCCGCGCGCGCGTCGCGTGTGCCGGACACGTCCGGTTATCCGCATGGAGGCCCCGTTTCGGAATTTGCGGAGGCGCAAAACCGATTTTGCGGCCGCTCAAAATTAACCGGTTGCACCCGCCCGGGCTGGCGGGACGGCAGGCGCATTTTCGCGAATTTCAGAAACGCGTTATCGAAACTGCCAGCGCCAGAGATTGGACTTTCGGGGCGGAACAAGATACGATGCGCGCGATATTCATTCGGCGGGGGTATGGGCGGTTGGGCTTGTCGCGTGACGGCCCGCTCAGAAGACGTGCGCCGCGCCCCCCTGCCCTGAAAGGAGACGTCGGCTATGCGTCGAAACGGGATGGGGACATGGATGCGCAAGGCGGGTGTGGCGTCCGCCGTTCTGTGTGGGGTTCTTTCCGCCACTGCCGACCAAAAAAGCTGCGATGTCTTGGTCGTCGGAGGGGGGGCGGCCGGCGTCGTGGCGGCGGTCCAGGCCGGCCGGCTGGGCGCAAAAACCATTCTGGTGGAGGCCGGCGCCCAGATGGGCGGGGCGACGACCGTCAGCGGCGTGAACTCACCCATTCAATTCAGCGTCCACGGCATGCAGCGGATCAAAGGGATCGGCTGGGAGTGGATCATCAAAACCGTCCAGCTGGACGACGGCGCGATGCCCGGATCGCAGGAGCACTGGCGCATCAATGCGCCGCTGTTCGCCATCATCGCGGAAGAACTGCTGCAGCAGGCGGGCGTGGAGATCCGGTACTACGAGGCACCTTCCAACGTGGCACCGGACGGGCCGTTGAACTGGACCGTCACCACGGCCGCGATGGGCGAGACGCGGACGATCCGCTGCAAGCAGCTGATCGACTGCACGGGCAACGGCGCGGTGTGCGCCTTGGCCGGAGCGGAACGCATGCGCGAGACGGAGATCATGCCCGGATCGATCAACTATACGATCAAGCACCACATCGACCTGGCCAAGCTCGACCGGGCGGCGGTCGAAAAGAAATTCGCGGAGGCGGTCGCCAAGGGCGAGATGCTGGAGTCGGATGCGCGGCACGGGATCCGCTCGTCGCTCGGTTACCAGGCGGGCAACTACGTGTACGACGCGGACAACTCGACCGCCGAGGCGCGGACCGACACGAACCTGCGCGGCCGGCAGTCGGTCCTGCGCATGCTGCGCTTCATCCGTTCCCTGCCGGGAGGCGAGACCGCGCAGCTGACGTCGCTGTTTCCCGAGGTCGGAGTCCGGGAAACCTACCGGGTCAAAGGCGAATACGTGATCACCGTGGACGACTATCTGTCCGGCAAGGTTTGGGACGACTCCATCGCCTTCGCGACCTATCAGGTGGACCTGCACAAGAACCTGTGGAAGGACTTTGACCGCCGCCATCTGCCGCCGGGCATCGTCCCGACCGTGCCGTTCCGGGCCTTGATCCCGCGGGGCAAGAAGAACCTGCTCGTCGCCGGACGGTGCCTGAGCTGCGACCGGCTGGCGGGCTCGGGGTTGCGCGTACAGGCCGTCTGCATGGCGACCGGCCAGGCCGCAGGCGCTGCGGCGGCCCTGGCGTCGAAGGGCGATCTGGCCCCCGCCCAAATCGACACCGCGCAGCTCAAGGCGGTCCTGAAAGCCAACGGGGCGATCGTGCCCGAAACCCCTTAGCCGCTTGCTTTGCGCGTCCGGTCGCTTTACACTTTAATATTATGAAACATTCCGATCTCGCCGCCGACGTTTTTTCACAAGGCGTCTGCTGTTCTCAAGCCGTGTTTTCCGCCTTCGCCCCCGACTACGGACTCAACCGGGATATCGCCTTGAAGGTCTCCGCCGGTTTCGGCGCCGGGATGGGACGGATGGCGCACACGTGTGGCGCCGTGACAGGCGCCTTCATGGTGCTCGGACTCAAGTACGGGGCCGCCTCGGGAGACCGCGAGGCGAAGGAGAAAACTTACCGGCTCGTCAGGGAGTTCGCCGAGCTTTTCAAGGCGAAGAACGGCGCTCTAGGCTGCAAAGAGCTGTTGGGCTGCGACATCAGCACCCCCGGCGGCTTCGAGGCGATGAAGAGCCAAGGCCTGCACGCGAAGGTCTGCTCAAAGGCGGTGCACGACGCGTGCGAGATCCTGGACGCGATGCTGCAAGGCTGAGTTTTCGAGCGGCGCGCGTCTGCGTCAAGCGATTCGCGGCGCGTGCAGGGACCGCGTTACCCGAGCGTATCCACGGTGTCTAAAACATCGTTCATCCGTGTAATAAAATAAGGCAGCAACGCTTCTCCCGTGTACGACTCGAATACCAGCGCCGACAGGCCAAGTCCGCAAACCGCAAGGTTGTCATTCACGGAGGTTTTCAAGATGCGGCGCAAGGACGAGGCTTGTGCCAACGGAGACTGTTCGTCACGCTCCGGACACTCAAGGAACAGCCAAATCTCTTCCAATGCGCTGAAGAGGGCCGGCCATGCGATCCAACGGGGACGCACCTCTCCCAGGAGCAGGGTCCGCCACGCATCTGATGTCAGCGAGTACTGGCGCTGTCGGCCTTCCACGCGGGAAACGAGAAATCCGGACTCTTCCATTTCCGCAAGAGCCTTGATGACGGTGGCCGGATAATATCCGCAGGAACGTGCCACGGCTCGGGGCGAGCCGTACCCGTTGAGCAATAGATAGGTCAGAATCTCACACCGTGAGTTGACACCGATCAAGGCCCGCAACTTCAGGAGCAGGGTGGCGCAGTCACGCGTGCCGAAGGGCAGTGCAACACCCCGTTTCTCATACAACTCCCGAACAAAACCGTGCGAGAGAAAAACGGGGTCTGGAGCATGAAGGACGGGCAGTGGTTTTCCGTCAGGCATGAAAAAAAGGGACTCATCTGCCGGGTGTATCTTTGTGCCTGACGACTGTGTGCTGCGTGCCCACTTGACGGCGAGAGCAGAGGTGCTTGCCGAGGCGGCAATGGCGGCAAAAACCGACCCGCCTTTGAACGTTTTGTCCGACAGCAAGCGGCGGACTCGCTGGACATTCAGATAGTGGCCATTGATATTGAGCCAGTCGAGAATGGCATCGAAGAGGCGGGCGTCGTGACGTGCCAGTGTGCAAGATAAGAGCAAGAGCGCCTCCGGATCGACGGGCGTCAGATGCCACGGAGAGGCCTGACCGGTGATGCCCAGAGCCGTCCACTGTCGCCAGAGCAGGTCGAGCAGGCGATCCCGGAAGAGGGATTTAAAGTCTTTCAGCGACGGTGTCATAGCCGATACTCCGTAACAGGCGTTTCAGGACAACAACAAAACCCTCCGACACGTCATGGGTCATGGCCCAGCGCGCCGCCGACTCGATTTCGTCAGGGGTAGGCTTCAAGGCGATCAAGTCAGTGATGTGATAACCGCCACGGTCCACGGAGGCATAAAGCTTAAAGTGAATCTGGTCGATGCGATGAATGAAGTGGACCGTGAGCAACGGCCCGTAGGTGTGGCGGGTCAACCTCTCGGCAAAGCCTGCGGGAAGACCCATTTGGAACAAGCCGCCTTCGCCATGGCTGGGATGGTTGTTAAGCCAATCCGACGGAAGGTTCAGATCCTCGGCGACCTCTTGGACGGACAGCAAGAGTGACGGTGGGAGCGGTTCGGGCGAACAGAGGGAACCCTGCCGCATGAGAGCCACGACATCCACGTCTTGTGTTGTTCGCTTGATCAGCCCGGTCAGAATCAGTGCCGAACCACCGCACACGACCAACTCAATGACTTCCGCACGGTTTTCTTCGAGGCGGATGGCCAACGACCGAAGGGCCAAATCCAGATGCGCGCCGTTGAGAGCGGAAGCATATGATCTATTTATAGCAGTCATAATGACTACTACAAATAAACTATTGAACGGCGGATGTCAATACCGTCCTGCCCGGACTTAATCGCTATGGGTTGGTCAACGTGGTGTCCTAAGGCAAAAAAAATGGCGTCGCCGACTTCAAATCGGTGACGCCCTCATGAGGAAAAAACGAGAAATTCTCAATTCTTCCGTCGTACCCGTTGAATATCAACGGTTAAATGGTGGAGGCGGGGAGAATTGAACTCCCGTCCGAAGCAGCTTCCATCCAGCTTCTACGCGCGTGTTCTGTCTATAAGTCTCGTCAACGGGAATGCCGGCAGACAGGCTCACCCGGAGACCAGCGACCACGATTCGTCAAGCACGGGCGCCCGGCCACGCGGCCCCCGGCAGGATCTGCTAGTCGTCGCTTCCCCGCTCAGCAGACATCGGCGGTTCCGCGTCGGGCCTAATTAATTAGGCCGCGAGTGCGAAGTTGTTGTTCGCAGTTAGGTTTTTTCCTGTTTTTTTACGAGGCCAACAGGAGTCCTCGGCGCGCAACCAGATTTTCACATGCCCCGTCGAAACCAGTCGCCCCCTTAAAAGAGGAAGATTATTGTCGCATAAAACACCGGAATGTACACGGGAAATCTTCCCGCCTGACACGCGGCTTTTCGCCGGTCCGGTCAGGGGGCCTCCAGCAACCGCGCGTCGCGATACTCGTCGTCGGTTGACGGATAACAGGCATCGAGGAGACACACGCGCTTTGACTGTTTCAGCACGGCGAAAAACGGCACAAGCTCCGCCGGTTTTCCGTATTGGCACAGCAGCGCGTGAAGGCTCCACAGCTGGCCGTTCGGATCACGCTCACAGCCGGCCAGAAGAACCAGGTCGCACGGAACATCCGACAGCTGTTTCGCAAGCGCGGCGGGATCGCCGCCTTGCGCCAGAAGCGCGGCCAGCGCGGGCGCGGCGCGGAAATTCGGCGCGTTCACCGTCTTGACCCACTGCGCGAGCGCGTCGAGCGTCGGCGTCTCTTTCTTCGGCGTCTGCCGCAGATGCACCGTGATGCCGCTCGCCGCCGCCTGACGGGCAAGGGCGCGGCACGTCTCCGCCAGCGACGCGTTGAACTGGTCGCGCGTGAAGTTGTTTTCCGGCAGGCGGTGCAGGCTGATCAGCAGATCTTTCGCGCCGAGCGCCTGCATCTTGTTCAGGACGCCGCCGAACGCCGCCATCGAGCGCGCATATTCGTTGGTGTCGTTGCACACCAGGCGCAGATCGGGAAAGAGGTTGCAGCCGGACGACGCGTCCACCACGATCCGCACGCCTTGGCGCTTCAGCCAACCGGCTTCGGCGGCGAGCGCGGCGGTGTCGCGCTCCGCCACGTAGCGCCAGTCCACCAGCACCGCATCGAAGTGGCGGAAGAAGGTGGGACGCAGCAGAATCTCCCGCTGAATCGAAGCGGCGTTGCGCAACGCCAGCCCGCGCCCGACCGGATTCGGCGTCGGACGGGCGGCGGGAATCGTCTCAACCGCTTTGTCGCCGCGGGACTCGTCGGCATAGATCCTGAAAAGGCGGACCGCGCCGCCGGCGATGCGGTCAGACGCCTCGTCGCCGGGCGCGTTGGTGAGGCCTTCAGGCAGAAAGCCGACCGCGCTCTTCTCCGCCGTGTCGGTCGTCAGCTCGACCACGTTGGTGATGACTCCCGCGCGCGCCGTCAGCGCAAACGGCTTCGCATCCCACGTGTTGTTGCAGAGCGCGACCGTATACTCGCCCGCCGCGCGGCGGCAGGTCGTCAGGCTCAGCCCCTCGCCGACCGACTCGCCGTCCGTCGCGAAGAGCATCTGATCCGCGAAGACCGCCGCGAGCGTGCCGCGGACGTGCGCGAGCAGCGGATAGGGCTTGTCGAGCGGCTTGTCGACGCCGCCCTTGGCGGGCAGCTTGCACTGCGGCGCATCGGCGACGCCGTAAGGCGAGGCGAAGACCGTGACCTGCCCTTTCTCCCACGGGCCGCGCGCCGCGGCGGGCGTCCGCCAGCCGAGGCGGCAGACGGTCTCCGCCTGGCCCGTGAGCTCAAGCTGATGCAAGGCGACCGCGCCCTGCTCCGTCTGGCGCGTCACCGTTTCCGGCAGCACGCGAATGCCCGCGAGCCCCTGCGGGAAAAGGCCGGCGGCGTTGGCGGCGGTCAGAACCAGATGCCCGCCCTGGCGCACATACTCCGCCAGCGTATCGGAAAGTTCGGCGGAGGGCGCCAGCCGTCCCGCCACCACCAGCACGGGATACTGACGCAACAGCCAGCCGGGCGCATCGCTCAGCAGGCAGTCCGCGATGTCGCCGAAGGGCGTGGACGTCATGAAGCCGCGTTCATCATGGAAATACGAGGCGTCCTGATAGCCGGGGTAGAGCAGGTCGAGCACGCCGTCGGTCAGGTAGTCGCCCGCGTCGTAAGGCAGCGCGCCCCAGACCTTGTAGATCTCGCCGGAATACAGGTGGCGCGGAAAACTCCAGCCCGAATAGAAGTCGAGCATCACGGCCACCGGCGTGTGCATGACGCCCGGCGCGCCGTGGGCCTCCGACCAGCGGACGGCGTTCTGCTGGATTTGTCCGATGGGGCTGAGCTGGCCGTCGCCGCCGAAATAGCCGGATTCGAAGCCGACCGCCACGGAGTTGTAGAGCACCTGCGTATACATGAGGCGCTTCATCAGCGAGAGGCTCGTGCCCTTGGCGGAGCCGCACTGCGGATCGGAACTTTTGGCGTAGCCTTTGTAGCCCCAGCGGTTGAAGACGGAAACGTTGCCGAACCAGGGCACGCCGTACTGCTTGCCCGCGCCGCGGATGAAGGCATAATAGATCTGCGAATTGGGCAGCGCCTGCGCCGTTTCCGCGCCGATCAGGGTGTAGACGCCCTCGCGCATGAAATAGTGGCCGAAGTTGAGCGAGACCAGCGTGGCCATTTTGTTGCCGAGCAGGTCGCCCATGCGTTCGAAGTGGCGCTGGAAGTTCAGATACTGTTCGGCGCGTCCCGCGCCGTAGGGCACCATCTGTCCGGCGTAGCCGCCGACGTAGCGGCCGTCCTGCTCGCCGTTGTCCATGCCGAGCCAGCGGTCGCCGAGTTCGCGCTCGAACATCGGCAGGACGCCCTCCGGCACATCGAACTGGCGCCAGGGGCCTCCGGGGCCAGACCCCGGCACGAAGCCCCAGAGATCGAACAGGTACAGGTCCCGGCGCTTGAGCTCCTGCGCCATCGCCGTGGCGTTGGTGGCGTAGATCATGTTGTAGTGCGCCCACACAATGTCGCCCAAGCGCTCCTGCTGCGTGTAGCGGTCGAGGTCCGCCTTGAAGTTCGCTCCCAGGCTGCGGAGCGCCATGAACTGCATGCGGTTCTTGAACGTCGCCTGGTCCGGCGGCTTCACGGCCCGGCGCGCGTCGTCGGGATGTTCACGCGGATTCATCGGGTGCGGGTAGACTTTGACCGGCCCCGCGCCAGAAACGATTCCGGCCATCAGAAACCAGCCGCAAAAAACGAGCCCCTTCCGCACGGCCCGTGAAGGCCGGCGGCAACCCCCGTTCAGCATGTTCTCCCCCTAACCGTTATTTGACCAGCATCAGAAACCCTTGAAGACTGAGGCGCAGCCAGACCTGTCCGTCCGCCGTGTACAGTGTCGCGCCATAGCCTTTCGGAAGATCGCCCGTCACGGTCCATCCGGACACGTTTGCCGCGCCCGACAAGGCCGCCGCTTCGATGAGGGGCGTCTGGTAGAGACTCTGCCCGCGGACCGAGGCCGCATTGCGGAGACGGACCGACACGTGGGCGCCCAGCGTGCAGGTGCCGCTGACCGTGACCTTGTCCGCAGTCGGATGGGTGATATCCACGTCGATCACAGCTCCGTCGGCGAGCGTCAGCCCGCCCGAGACCGCCAGCGTGGCCGTCTCGCCCTCCGCATCCCCCACGCTGATCCCTTCCAAAACCTGCAGCGTGCCGCCCGTAACCGATCCGGCGCCCGTCAGGTGCGCCACGGGCTGCGTGCTGCCCGCGAGGTCAACCGAAGCGCCGGCCGCGACCGCCAGCGTCATGGCGGAACCGTCATTTGCCCGGTAAGGGAGCAACGCCCATTTCCGCTGGAGATAGCACTCGACCCCTCGGCGCTCGGCATCGGACAGCGGCCGGTTATAGATCAGGACTTCCGCGAGACGCTGGCCGCCGCTGCGGATATCATACGCCTTGCTGTCGAGATAGCGCCCGTCGAACGCGAAACCTTCGGCTTCGGTCGCATACTGGTTCATCACGAGCCCGATCAGGTCATACCCGCCGGACAAAACGGTTTGGCTGCCGTTGGTCGCCACGCCGTTCAGATAGGTGATGCTGGTCGCATCCTTGATCTTCGGGTCCGTCGGCCCGCCCCAGAGATAGTGGTCCGGGGTGATCGGGTTCACCACGTCGTTGCTGCCCATTTTGGGGCCGCGGTGGAAATTGTAGTGCGCGGCCGCGCTGGAAGCATTCGTGCCGCCGCCCAGCAGATAGCCGCCGCCGTTCTGGCTGCCCATGACCCAGAAGACGCTGCGGATATTCGCGATCCGGTTGGTGGCCCCCACGGCGCTGTTCGTGTTGCAGAAGAGCAGGTGCTGTAGCGAGCCCATCGCGCCGAGATCCACCACCGGCAGACCGCCGAGATCCGCGAGCCGGTATTCGGGCTTGTTCACCTGCGGATAAGCGAACCAGCCGTCCCCCACCGCGCTGCCCCAGCGCGAGACGCGGCGCACGCCGCCCTCCAGCGCCCATTCGACATGCTTCGTGGCGTCGGCATGGAAAGCCAGCCCGTTGGTCGCGAGCGCCGGCGTGACGGGCGGCGTAAGCCCGGTGAGCAACAGCGTTCCCTCGGCGACGCGCAGCGTGCCGGTAAACGCGCTGGCGTCGACGATGGCCAGCGAAGCCGCGCCGGTCTTCTCGAAATCGCCCGCTCCCGTCAACGAAAGCACCGAGGCCGCATTCCCGGCGCTGAACGTCACGTTGGACGATGCGGAGACCGCGATCTGGCGCAACGCGTTGGTCGGATCGGCAGGCAACGCCGCAGGGTCGCGGTTCAGCCACTTTTTCATCAGGTAATTGCGGGTCGCGACGCGTTCGCGTTCCGAGAGCGGCCGATCGTAGAGGATCACCTCGGCCAGGCGCTGGGCACCGGTCCGGCGGGCATTCTCACTGGTCAGGTCCCCCACGGCCGTGGTTCCGCCGTACCGGTCGCAAGCCAGACCCGAAGCGCTCACGCCGGCGGCCGGATGGAGCTCCACCACCTGGTAACCGCCCGAAAGCCCGGCATTGTAGTTGGTCGCGACGCCGTCGATGTAGATGGCGCCGTCGCGCAGCGGTTTGCACGGAGGATGTCCGGCAATGATCGGACGGCTCAGCAGATTCGTGTCCACGCCGCCACGATGGAAGTCATAGGTCCCTTCCGAACCCGTCGACCCCAGCAGGAATCCCCCGTCGCCGTCCTGCGTGCCGATGACGATGTAGGCGGCGCGGATATTTTTCACGGCCTTCTCGAAAACCAACGCGCGGCACGACGCGCGCGGGCCGAAGTCAACCACCGGATGGCCGTTCGCCAGATCCACATCGTTTCTGAGCCAGGGCAACGGACGGCTGGCCGAGGTATCCCACCGGCGGGCGGCATTGCGCCAGCCGCTGACATCGGTCCACTGGGCGATGAAATTGGTGCCGTTCTGAGTGATCGTCTCCAGCGCGTCCGCACGCGTCGCGTCCAGTTGGAAGGCCGGCTCTTCGGCCGGGGTGCCGTCCACGACCGCGGGCGACGCGGTTTTCAGGTTGCCGCTCTCGAGCGTGATGGAACCCGAGAACAGCGAGGAATCCTGCACCTCCAGATCGCCCGCGCCGCGCTTGACGATCGTGCCCGCGCCGGACACCGCGCCGAGGCGGACCGCGTCGCGGCCCACGGTCAACGGCCCCTCGCACGTGACAGAGACGTCCTGCAGATCAGGCCGCGAGCGGCTTTGCCGCGCATAGCCGGGCGCATCCGCATTCAGCCATTTGCGCATCAGGTAGGCTTGCGCGTCCGCCAGTTCCTGGTCCGAGAGCAGACGGTTGTAGGCGACCACCTCGGCCAGGCGTTGCCCGCCGGTGCGCGAATAATCGCTGGAGGTCGAGAGGTGCCCCGCGAACTGGTTGGCAAAAGCGCCCGGCGCCTGGACCGCCACCACCTGATACGCGTAGCCGAGATAGGCGTTCGTGCCGTTCACCCGTAGTCCATTGACGTAAGTGGGGCACGCCCGCATCGCGACCTTCCAGCCCGCGGAGCTCCAGATGGGCGAGGTCTGAGCCCCCCCGGCTCCGCCGCGCTGGAAATGGCATCCGTTGTCCCAGCTGTGTCCCATGAGATGTCCGCCGCCGTTCTGCGAACCGACCACCCAGAGCACCGTGCCGATATAACTCATGTTGGTGTTCCACTGCAGGAACTGGCCGCTGACATAAGCGCCGAAGTCGACCACCGCCTTGCCGTTGAGCGCATTGGCCAGCAGCGAGGGGCGGTTGGTTTCCGCCAGCGGCGCCGCCGCGAACCCGCGGCCCTCCGCATCCCGCCACGCGGTCACGCGCGTGACACCGTTCCCGTCGACGACGGTATCGAGCGAGGATGCGGCGCTGGCGTCGACGCGAAAAACCGGATCCGCCGGCAGCGCGGCGGGGACCGCGCGGCGCGGGAAGGACAGGCCGCCCGCCTGCCACACGAGCTGTCCGCCAAACCCGGCGGCATCGGGCAACGCCAGCGTGCCGTTGCCGCCCTTCACGGTCTGCCCGGCATGGTTGCCGTCCCAGATCCGGGTGATCGCGAGCGTCTCATCCTGCGGAACCGCGACGCTGTTCGTCTGGGTCAGCCGCGCCGTCGCGAGTGCGGCCTGATGATTGTAGCCGGCGTAAGGGCGGCCGAACCACTTCTCCGTCAGATAGGCCTCCACGGACATCCGCTCGGCATCCGTCAGCAGCTTGCCGTAGAGGATCATCTCCGCGACCCGCTGGCCGCCGGAGCGGGAGGTATCGCGCGTGTCGTTGATTCCGAGACCCGCGGCCCACGGCACGAGGTTGGTGCAAATGATCGAGAGCAGCTGGTAATTTCCGGAAAAGCCCATGGTGAGCGGGTTGACTTCCGTGCCGTCCAGCCAGCAGCGGCTCTGGTTGTATGACGGATACGTCACGCCGTCCTTGATGATGCGCGAAGCCGCGATGATCTTGCTGTCGCCGGCGCTTCCGCTGTCCAGAGGATGCGAGCCGCGATGGAAACCGTAGCCGGCATGTTCCCACCCCACGGTGTTGGTCCACACGCCGCCGCCCAAAATCCACCCGCCGCCGTTCTGGCTTCCCCAGACGGCGACGATCGTGCCGATGTTGTCGAGTTTCCCGCCGTCGAAATACAAGCCCAGCCGCGAGCCCTGCTTTCCGAAATCGAGCACCTGTCCGCCCTTCAGCTCCGGCGCGCCCGCCGTCAGAAACGGCCCGTTCAGCCACCGTCCTTCTTTGCTGTCGAACGTGAGGTACCGGCCGTCTCCCGTGGCGGAAAGGCATTTCGTGACATGGTTGGTGCCGCCGGATTCGGCGAACTCCCAGCCGCTCGTCGACGACGCATCGAGATGGAAAATGGGCGTCCCCACGGATGCCGGCAACGTCGGCACGTCAATCGTGGAGGAGGTCAGCTGGTCGCCGTTCGTCAGCGTGACCGACTGCATCACCGCTCCGGGCGTGTTGGCCGTATACGTCGCGGCCGCCGAAAACAAGGCATTCCCCACGGCCACGGCCACAAGGCCGCGGCAGACTAGCGAACAAGCATTCATGAAGTCCCCCCGTCCGTAACATCCCAACCTGATATTTGTAGAAGTATAAAAACAGACCACGGGGAAAACAAGCGGAAACCGGAAGAACAGAAGCAAGCGATTGCATTTCAGGGCCGTTCAGGCATACTCTCCTCCGTGTTGAATACGCCCCCACCCGCCGATTCCATTCTTCTGCATGATGCCGGCACGGATCGCTGGCTGTTTTTCGCGCATCCGCTCGAAATCCTCCAGACGGCCCGTCCCGAAGAAGTGACGGGCCGTCTCCGCGCCGTCGAGGAGGCCGTTGAAACGCGCGGCCTTCATGCCGCCGGGTTTCTCGCTTACGAGGCGGCTCCCGGTTTCGACCCCGCCTTTTCCGTGCATGCCTCCGACACGCGATATCCGCTGCTCTGGTTTGGGCTCTACGAGGCACCCCGCACGATCGCGCGCCCCGCTTTTCCGGACACGCCCGACACGCCAGACACGCCATGGTCCGCTTCCGTCACACCCGAGGAATATGCCCAATCATTTGCACAGATCAAGCGCTGGATTCGCGAAGGCGACACCTACCAGGTCAATCTCACCTACCGTTTGCGGCACGCTTTCGCGGATGATCCATGGCCTTTCTTTCTCCGCTTGACGGCGGCCCAGAACGCGGCCTATGCGGCCTTTATCACGACACGGAGCTGGAGCATCTGCAGCGCCTCACCCGAACTCTTTTTCAGCCTCGACGGCACCCGCCTTGAATCCCGCCCCATGAAAGGCACGGCCCCGCGCGGCCTCACGCGGGCGCTGGACTGTCAGAATGCCGCAGCGCTGCAGGCCTCAGAAAAAGAGCGGGCCGAGAATCTGATGATTGTCGACATGGTCCGCAACGACCTGGGACGCGTCGCCGTCACGGGCAGCGTCGACGTCCCCGCGCTTTTCGCCCTAGAGAAGTATCCGACCGTCTGGCAGCTGACCTCCACGGTCAGCGCCGAGACGCACGCGTCCGTTCCGGAGATCTTCCAGGCGCTCTTTCCGCCGGCCTCGATCACCGGAACGCCCAAATCGCGCACCATGGAGCTGATCGCCGAAACCGAGACCACGCCGCGCAACATCTACACCGGCGCCATCGGCTTCATCGCCCCCGGCCGCCGCGCGCAGTTCAACGTGGCCATCCGCACCCTGCTCGTCGACCACGCGCGCAACGAGGCCGAATACGGCGTGGGAGGCGGCATCGTCTGGGACTCCGTCTGCGCCAAGGAGCAGGACGAATGCCGCATCAAGGCCCGCATCCTGGACAGGGGGACCCCGCCTTTCGCCCTGCTCGAAAGCCTGCTCTGGACGCCCGCCGACGGCTACGCGCTTCTCGACAGGCACCTGGCCCGTCTCCGCGACTCCGCCGCCTATTTCGATTACCCCCTCGATCGGGCCAACCTCGTGCAGCGGCTAGACCGGTTCGCCCGTACGTTTTCCCCCGCGCCTCACAAGGTCCGCCTGCTCGTCGCGCGGGACGGCGCGGCCGCTCTCGAAGCCGAGCCGATCAGGCCGCGCCCGGCAGACGCCGCTCCGCTGCGCGTCGCGCTGGCGCGTCATCCGATCGACCGCCGCCTCCCTTTCCTCTACCACAAAACCACACACCGCCGCATGTACGCGGACGCGGGGACCTCATGTCCTGACGCCGACGACGTGATCCTGTTCAACGCCGAGGGCGAAGTCACCGAGTCCACCCGCGCAAACGTGGTTGCGGAGATCGATGGCGCCTTGTGCACACCCCCGGTCCCGTGCGGCCTGTTGCCGGGCACCTATCGGGCCAGCCTGCTCGCGGCCGGCACCGTCGCCGAACGCGTCATCTCCCTCGAGGCCCTGCTCAGCAGCCCCCGCGTCTTTCTGATCAACTCCGTGCGCGGCTGGATGCCGGCGACCGTCATGCCGCGATAACGCACACCTCCCCACCACGATTTGTCTGTTTGCGGCGCGGCCCGCAAAACGTTATCATGGGGCGGTTTTCTGGCTATCAGGTTCAAAGGGTGGACCACCCTTTCCCTAGCCTACAGTCTACTCATGGAGTCCCGCGCATGGAAACGATCGATACCTTGACCGCCGTGTCGCCGCTTGACGGCCGTTACGCCTCGAAACTGGACACCCTCCGGCCCATCTTCTCCGAATTCGGCCTGATCCAACGCCGCGTCGCGGTCGAGATCGCCTGGCTGGAAGCCCTCTGCGATTCGCCCGCCATCCCCGAGGCCCGCACCCTCACCGCCGACGAGCGGGAATTCCTGCGGAAGATCGCCGACGACCTGTCCATCGCCGAGGCGCGCCGCGTCAAATCGATCGAGTCCGTAACCAATCACGACGTTAAAGCCATCGAGTATTTCATTAAAGAGAAGCTGACTGGCACGCCCCTCGAGAAGCTCGGCGAATTCGTCCACTTCGCCTGCACCTCCGAGGACATCAACAACATGGCGCACGCCCTGATGCTGCGCGACGGCCTGCGCGTTCTGCGCGAGTCGCAGGACAAGCTGACCGACGCCCTCGCGGCCTTCGCCGTGGAAACCCGCGACGCCGCGATGCTGGCCCGCACCCACGGCCAGCACGCCTCGCCCACCACGCTGGGCAAAGAGCTGGCCGTCTTCGTCCATCGCCTGCGCCGCCAGGCCGAGCAGCTCGACGCGATCATCCTCCCCGCCAAGATGAACGGCGCGGTCGGCAATTTCAACGCGCACCTCTCCGCCTATCCCGACTTGGACTGGGAAGCGCTGGCGAAATCAGTCATCGAGGGACGCTTCGGCCTCAGCCAGAACGTCCTCACCACGCAGATCGAGTCGCACGACGGCATCGCGGAGCTGTTCGACGCGCTGGCGCGCTGGAACACCGTGCTGCTCGACCTCGACCGCGACATCTGGGCCTACATCTCGCTCGGCTATCTCGGCCAGAAGACCGTCAAGGGCGAGATCGGATCCTCCACCATGCCGCACAAGGTCAACCCCATCGACTTCGAAAACAGCGAGGGCAACCTCGGCATGGCCAACGCGATTTTGGAGCACATGGCCCGCAAGCTGCCGGTCTCGCGCCTGCAGCGCGACCTGACCGACTCCACGGTGCTGCGCAACATGGGCGTGGGCTTCGGCTACTCGCTCACCGCCTATCAGGCCACGATCAAGGGCCTCGGCAAGATCAAGCTCAACCCGGCCACCCTGGCGGCGGACCTCGACGACGCCTGGGAAGTGCTGGCCGAGCCGATCCAGACCGTGATGCGCAAGCTGGGCAAGGCCAATCCCTACGAGCAGCTCAAGGAGCTGACGCGCGGCAAGAAGATGACCGCCGAGATCATGCGGCAGTTCATCGAGGGGCTGGACATCCCCGCCGCCGACAAGCAGCGCCTGCTCGCGTTGACCCCGGCCTCCTATACCGGCATCGCCTCCAAGCTCGTCGACGCGATCCTGTAAGTTTTTTAGCCCGCGGCCGACCCGGCCTCCGCACGTGCCAGACTGGGGGTGTGAAAGGCGTCGTTCGGTATGCCGAACGCCAGCAGCCCCAAGACCTGTTCCAGAACCGCGCCGAGACCGAAAGCTTCCGTGTTGTTGAACACGATGCGCATGCGTGTCGCCGGCTCGGACTCGGCCTTGACGCGCCGCGACACCTCCAACGCCAGACCGGTGTGCGGTTCGGTTTGGCGGGTCAGGTTGATGAGCGTCGTTGTGTTGCGGCTGTCGTGGTACAGCCCCTTGCCGTCCGCCACGGTCGCCGCCAGCCCTTTGAAAACCGGCAGCATGTGGCAGAGGTCGCTGAAATTGAGTTTCACGGTGACGCGGCTCGGCCAATCGAACGTGGCGTATTGTCGGTTGTTTTGCTCGGCCGAACCCGAAGCCACACTTTTCTGCTGGGCGAGCGTCAGGAAGACCGCGCCGTCCCGGTCGCCGCAAGCCGGAACGACCTCGAACCGCGCCGCACTGCCGGACCCTTTGCCGTTGGCGTGATAGAACGAAAGCTGCGGCCGATAGGTGCGGGCCGGCGCGTCGTTGTCGAATGGCTTCTGTGCCGTATCAGGGGTGTTTGTGCTGTTGTTCATGTCCGCCTCCTCGCGTGTTGACAAGATTCCGTCTCACGATCCGTTCGTGAAAACGACATGACCTTAGCACACCCGCGAGGTCCGCATGTCGCCCGCCAAGCGACATTTTCAGCACCCCTCCGAGAGCCGGCGCATTCAGGTGGCACGCGGCCTCTGGACGCGCCGCTCCGGATCACACCATGAGAATCGGCTGATTGAACGTGTCCAGCGCATCGTTGATTTTAAACAGGTCGTACTCGCCCCGCTCGACAAAAAACCGGATGATGAGATCGAAGGGCGTGCTGCCGGAGAGCGCATAGCCGGCCGAAACGAGCAGCGCCCGCGTCTGATCCAGCGAAAGGCGCAAAGCCAACGCGAAGGCGATCACGGTAACTTTCTTGGGCTGATAGCGGGGGTCGCTCCGGATTTTCGAGAAGAGCTTGCGGTCGACATGCGCACGCTTGTAGATTTCGACTTCGCTGCAGCCGCTCGCCCGGATGTGCGCCAGCAAACACCGCGAGAACGGCACCTCCGCGCGGGCGAGATAGGAGGCCAGGCCCGTCGGCGGTTCGCAAACGCGGCCCGGCGACGGCCCGCCCTCTTCCGCCGGCAGCCGGACAAGATACGCGCGCAGCGCACTCAGCGTCTCGGCATCCAGGCGCGACACCGGCCCGGTGCGACAACACTCGTCTGTTCCATACACCATAGCGGCACACCTTTTCGAGACCGTGACAACGGCTGGCTGTTTTCGGGGATCAACCGCGTCGCCTGCGCCCCCTCTCCTTCTCGGGACATTCAGGCATTTTTCTTGATGGTGAGGATGTTCTTGCCGTCCTTGTACTCGTAGTCGATGCTGTCCATGCTCTTCTTGACGAGCAGGATGCCGAGGCCGCCGATCTCGCGCTCCTCGACGGGGAGCGAGGTGTCCGCGTCTTTTTTAGCCAGGGGATTGTAAGGCTTCCCCTGATCGAGAAACTGGATCACCACCTCCAGCGGCTCTTTGTCCACAGCGCAGCGGACCGTGGCCTCGCCCACCTCCGGGCGATACGCATAGTTGGCGATATTGACAAAGATCTCCTCGACCGCCAGCTCAATCTGCATCCGCGCTTTCAAAGGGCAGGCGGACGTCTCAAGCTCGGCCGTGACGAAGTCGATCACCGCCTGCAAGTTTTCAGTCTTGGCCGGAAGGCTCATCTCTTTCATTGCGGTCCCCTCCCTTTGTACTCGATCCCGAGCATGGTGATATCGTCAGCCTGTTCCGCGCCCGCCGCGAACAGGTCGATCGCCTGCTTGATGTGTCGCAACAGACGGGCCACATCCATGTTCCGCGCGGCCTCGGCATTCAGCGTGGCCTCCAGCCGCGACTCCGAAAACAGCGCCTGCTCGGGGTTCAGCGCTTCGGTCACGCCATCGGTGTAGAGATACAGCGTGTCGCCCGCATTGAGCTGGAGCGTGTTCTGGCTGTAGCGGATTCCTTCCACGCCGCCCAGCACAAAACCGGGCGGGGCTTTCAGCCACGCGTACGGGCCGCCGGCCCGTTTCAGCAGCGGCGGATTGTGCCCGGCATTGACATAGGAGAACGTCCCCGTATCAAGCTCCAGCAGGCCCATAAAGGCCGTGACGAACATTCCCACTTCGTTGTTCGCGCAAAGATGCTTGTTCGCCTCCGTGAACACCTTATCGGGCGAAGCGCCCGACTCCGCCAGATTCTGAATCAGGGTTTTCGCGGTCATCATGAAGAGCGCCGCGGGAATCCCCTTGCCCGACACATCGGCAATCAGCACGACCAAGCGGCGCTCCCCGATCAGGAAGAAATCGTAGAAGTCCCCGCCCACCTCTTTGGCCGTGTGCATGGTGGCGTAAATCTCGAACTCCTTCCGCTCCGGATAAGGCGGGAAGACGTTCGGCAGGGAGGACAACTGGATGGCGCGCGCGAATTCCAGCTCGGCGTCGATCCGGGCCGCCGCCTCGCCGATGGCGTTTTTCAGGGCCGCGACCGTCGAATTGATGCCCTCCGAGAGCGCGGCGAACTCGGTGTTGGTCTTGACCTCGACCCGCTCGCCCAAATCCCCCTTGGTGATTCTCTCGAGTGAGCGGTTGACGCTGTAAATCCCGTCGATCACCACCCGCTGCACAAGGAAAGAGACGAGCACGAACACCACCGCGAAAAGGATCAGATTGCAGACGACCAGCAAGGCCCCCATCTCATTCCGCCCGACATACATCTCGGAATGCGGCAGGATGCCAACCAGCATGTACTCTTCGTACCGCTGCGACAGGCCGATGTATTTCACCCCCTGGAGGGTCACCAGAAAGTCCGACTCCCCGGCGAGTTGGGCGGGGGTAAAGCCGTACTCCGCCAGGCTCTTGCCGACAAACGCGCGGTCGTTGACACTGACGATCTTGCCGGCATGACCGATGATAATCCGCCCTTTTTTCCCGATGCGCAGACCGGCGGAAAGGTTCTCGATATCGGCCACCTCCATCGCCGTCTGCAGCCGCTTGGGGTGGTAGCCGATTTGGACGATGCCGGGCATGCCGATGCGGGCGACGCCGGCATACTGGAACATCTCGCCGCTGATGCCTTTTTTCTTAGGCTCCTGCGCCAAGGCGAAATCCGGATCGCGCAGCGCGGGCATGAATGCGCCGGACTGGTCGGAGGCCGACATGTCATACCCCTCATATTTGGCCGGAACGCTGGCGATCAGGATGCCTTTCTCGTCCGACACATGGAGCTCATCCACGTCCAGCCGGCGACGAATCTCTTCCAGCTCCCCGCGGTTCTTCAGCACCGAGGGCTGAAGCGCAACCATTTTCGCGAACGCCCGGGCTTTGGCCAACGCCGTGGCGTCCGCGATCGCGCGGATCGTGGCCACGTTCTCGCGGTTCATCACGATCTGCTTCCGCGCGTCCTCCATTTTCAGCCTGATGAGCCCCACCGCGTTGTTCTTGGCTTGGCGGGTCTCAATGGAGAAGGAGAGCCCGAAGGTCACCAGGAAGGCGACCGCCACAAACAGGAAAAGCCATTTTTGAAAGGTTTTGCGCATAGGGCTCACAGGCTATTCGAACGTCAGGATCTCCGTAAAGCCCGTCAGCTCGAAAACTTCCCGGACCGTCTCGTGGACGTTACGGACGACCATTCCCTCGCGCTTGCCCATCTGCTTCTGGAGCGAAAGAATCACGCGCAGCCCGGCGCTGGAAACATAAACCAGCTGCCCGAAATCCAGCGTCAGGTGCGTGACGCCGTCCAGCGAGTTTTTCAGCGCCTCCTCGAGCTGCGGCGCGGTGGCGGTATCCAGCCGACCCGCAAGCGCCATCGTCAACTTGTCTCCCTCTTGCCGCTTCGTCAGTGTCATGTCGTCTATCTCCTTAGATCGTGAGTCTCAGTTTGTTTTTTCCCTCGGCGGACACGCAGGACTGCGTCTTGATCAGCCGCGTGAGAATCCGCACGGAAAGGTCATCCTCTTCGACGTCGTCTTCGAGCGGGTTGTGCGGCGTTCCGGCGTAAGACAGCGTCAGCTCGACAGCACCGTTCTCTTCGGCATAACCGACGCTGATTGTGATGTCCACGCAAGCCCCCTGCCGCGCGAGAAGCTTATTCATCACCAGCTCCTCGATCACCAGCTGGATATTGTAGATCTGCTTCTGCGACAGCATCTGTTTCCGGCCGAACTCCTCGATGCCCGCGTTGAGGCTGTAGAAGTCGAAATCCCTGGACCGGATCTCGAACACGAACGTCTTGATCTTGTGGATGAAAGCGCGCGTCCTGTCCCGCTGCGGCTTCTCGAAGATCTGCAGCGGCGGGCCTTCCTCGTAGATGACCCCCTCGTCCATGAACAGCACGCGCGAGGAAACGTCCCGCGCAAACTTCATCTCATGGGTGACGATCATCATGGTCATGCCCTCGCCGGCCAGTTTGCGGACCACCGCCAAGACCTCGCTGACCATCGTCGGATCGAGCGCGGAGGTCGGCTCGTCGAACAAGACGATCTCAGGGCGCATGGCCAGCGCCCGCGCGATGGCGACGCGCTGCTTCTGCCCGCCGGACAATTCGTCGGGGTAGGCATACGCCTTTTCCGCGAGCCCCACCATCGTGAGCAGCCTCATGCCTTCGTCGAAGGCCGCTTGGCGGCTCATCTTCAGGAGATCGACCGGTCCGAGCATGATGTTTTCGATCACCATCAGGTGCGAGAACAGGTTGAAGGACTGGAAGACCATCCCCATCTTCCGGCGCAGCTTGAAGACGTCGGTCTTCTTGCCGAGCAGATTGACGCCGTCGATGAGAATCTCGCCGCCGGTCGGCGTATCGAGCAGGTTGAGGCACCGCAGGAACGTGCTCTTGCCGGTTCCCGAAGGGCCGATGATGGAGATCACCTCGCCTTTTTTGATCTCGACGCTGACGTCTTTCAGAACGGCGGTCTCGCCGAAGAACTTGGACAAATGTTTGACGCTGATCATGAGCGCACCACCCCCTTCACCACCCGCTTCCGCTGCTTCGGGTCGACTTTCAGCTCCACCAGCGACAGCAGGGCCGTCACGACATACGCGATGGCGAAATAGATCAGCGCGGTGGCGATCAGCGGAAAGAAGGCTTCGTACGTGCGGCTCCGGATGATGTCGCTCATTTTGGTCAGGTCCTGGATGGCGATGTAGCCGACCACGGAGGTCATCTTCAGCATCGAAATGAACTCGCCCTTAAAGACCGGCAGCTCGTGCCGCACCGCCTGCGGGAACGTGATTTTGGCGAACACCCGCACCCTGTTGAACCCGAGCGCGACCGCCGCCTCAAGCTGCCCCTTGTCCACCGCGTCGATGCCGGCCCGCATCATCTCCGAAACATAGGCGGCAAAGTTGATGGAAAAGCCGACGACCGCGACCAAGACCGCATTGACGTCCACGCTGCCGAACACAATGTAATACAAGATCATCAGCAACACGACGATCGGCGTGCCCTGCACCGACCGGATGAAGACCTTGGCCGGAACGTAAAGCCAGGCGGACCTCGCGCGGCGCATCGTGCAGACGCCAAAGCCGAGCAGCGTGCCGAAAACCGCGGACAGCGCCGAGATCAGCAGAGTCACGCGGATGCCCTGCAGCACCAGCTTGTAGCGGTCTTCGACCACAAACGTGCGCCGGAAGCTCTCGGCGAACCCTGCGCAGAGCCGCGTGCCGCGAGTCGGCGCCGTTCCGCCGCCGCTCCCCTCCGCCACCGTGATCCCGCACCCCGCTGTTTGCGCGGCGGCCGGTTTCTTGACCAAGGCGACCTGCGGGTTGTCGAAATAGCGCGCGGTGAAGTTGACCTTCTCCCTGCGCTCTTTGGTCGGCGTCATGTTGGAAATGATCACGTCCGCCTTGCCGGACTGCAGCGCGATCACCAGCGCCGAATACTGCATGTCGCAGAACTCCACGCGCAGGCCCAGCTCGAAGGCCAAGCGCTCGATCAGCTCGCAGTCGAGCCCCGCGAACGCGTTGTTCCTCACGAAGCAGATGGGCTCCCGATTGGCCGTGACCGCGGCGCGCAACACCCTGCCGGCAGGGTGGCGCGGAATCTCGACGCTGTCGTAATCCTCGCCTCCCTCCTTGATCCAGCGGGAAATGATCCGGGCCAGCGTCCCGTCCTCCCGGAACCGCGCGAGCACCTCATCGAGCTGCTTCAGCAGCGCGTCGTTCCCCTTCGCGACAGCGATGGCCGGCCCTTCGTTCATCAGCCGCTCTGGCAGAAACGCCAAGTCCCGATTATGCTTCACGAAATTGAGCGCCGTGGTGTAGGCGGTGATCACGTAGTCCAGCTTGTTGCCCTGCAGCGCGGTGACCGCGTCGGCAATATTGTCATAGCTGCCGACGCTCGCGCGGGGATACTTCTCTTCCATATAGAACTCGGCGACAGAGCCCGTCATCACGCCCACGCGTCCGGTGGCGAGCTTGCTGAGGTCCGTGACCGCCCGCCCCGCCTCCCCGGGCCCCGCACTTTCCGCTGCCGCCTTCTTGATCAGCAGGGCCTGCCCGCCGGAATAATAGGGGATGGTGAAATCCACGCTTTTCTTGCGCTCTTCCGTGATGGTCATACACCCCGCGACCATGTCGACCTTTTCGGCCTGGAGCGCGCTGAGCAGCGCGCCGAAATTCATCGGCACCCGCTCGATCTTCATGTTCAGGGCATGCGCGATGCGGACCGCCAGCTCCACGTCGAGCCCGAGCGACGCGCCCTGGTCGCCGACGTAGCTCATCGGCTCGGTCACCGTGTCGTGCCCGAAGCGGAGGACGCCGGCGCGGCCGTCGAACCCGTCCCGGCCCGCGAGGTCGGGTAGCTTTTTGGAGGACGCATCGGCTCCGAACCACTTGTCCTCCATCGCCTTCATCGTGCCGTCTATTTTGAAGCGCGCGATCACCTCGGACGCCTTCTGGCCCAGCGGATCGCCTTTCCGGACAGCCAAGCCATAGTGGTCTACGCAGATCAGCTCCGGCAGGATCGCGAGATCGGGGAACTGCGCCGCGACCAGCCGGGCCACCGGCGCATCGGCGGCCCACGCGGCAACCTTGCCCGCGCGGACGGCCTGGATCATCGCGGAGGCGTCGTTGAAATACATGTGCGTCACATCGGGCACTACACGATCGATGCTGACGTCGAATGCCGTTCCCGTCAAAGATGCGATCTTCTTCCCTTTGAAATCGGCCAGACGGGTCAGCGGCTTGCCCGCCGCATCTTGTGTCCCAGCAGACACCGACGCCTCAGAGGCCGCCTTGACCGGGTTGTCGCGCTCCTCTTGTGAACACCCCAGCAGCAGCCACAGGCCCAACGACACAGAAAACGCAACACGCCCATTGCGCTCCGCTTTGTGCATGATTCTCAATTCGCCCCATCCCTTCTGCCCGGACGCGTCGCCATCCGTCTGAACCCCATCTTGAATTTGGATGGATTATACCACGCATTCCGACTGGGTAAAGCCTTGGAATTCCCTCCTTCTCACTCCCTCGGCTTCACGTTCCAGACCGTCAGCGCGCACAACAAAGAAAGCAGCGACGCCCCGATCCAGAACAGCGCGATGTGATCCACCGCGTATTCGCTCCCGTTGAAATGAAAGACCGTGTGCGCAAACTCGTAGACTTTCTTGCCGCCCTCGAGCGTTCCCTGCGACTTGATCAGATAGCCGCTCACAATGTCTTGGATACCCGCGCCGAGGTACGAGGCGATGCCGACGACGCCCAGCGCCGCGCCCGCCGCGTTTTTCGGAGCCACGTCGACGGCCATCAGCCCGCCCAGGAAGCAGAAGAGCACGCCGATCGAAGTCCCGAACAGCACCATCGCCAGCACGTCCACCGCCTTGTTCGCGCCCGGCACAAGGAGAAAGAGGCAGAGCGCGGCGGTGTTCATCACGCCGAAAATCAGCGCGGGCGCGTTGCGACGCCCGCCGAACAGCCTGTCCGAGATCACGCCGGACAAAAGCGTGCCGAAGAGGCCGCACATCGCGTTCACGGAAATGATCGAGCTGGCCTCAAGATTGGTGTACCCCTTTTTCATTTCGAGGAAATAGATGCCCCAGCTGTTGATCGCATAGCGCGACACGTAGATGAAAGCGCTCGCCAGCGCGATCATCCACACGGCCCAGTTGGTCAGGACCGCCTTCTGACCGGCCCCAACCGAAGCGTGCTCCCGCTTCTGTTCCGGAGGGATCGCCTCCCCCGACCAGTCGGCGATCGACGGCAAGCCCCGGCTCTGCGGGCTGTCCCGGTACAGGGTCCACGCCAGCACCACGCCGACCAGGCCGAACAGCGCCGCGCCCGCAAACCCCCACTGCCAGCCGAACGAAGAGACGACCAGCGACGTCAGGATGAAAGTCAGCGCCTCGCCCAGGTTGTGGCTCGTGCACCAGATGCCGTAGTAGGTCCCGCGCTCCCGGTTGCTGAACCAGCGGGCCAGCCCCACCACGCTGGCCGGCGCGCCCATGGACTGCGCGTAGCCGTTGATGCCCCACAGCACCGCGAACAGCAGCGCGGGCATGCGGAAGCCGAGGGCGAAGTTCGCCAGCGCCGAGACGAACAGGCCGACCGACATGAACTTGCGGATATCGCTGCGGTCCGCCAGAAAGCCGTTCACGCACTTGCCGACCGCGTAGGCGAAGAACAGCGCCGAGCCGATGCACCCCAGCTGTTCGGTGGTGAGATAGCCCGAGTCCACGAGGGGCTTCTTCATCACGTTCAGGCTCAGCCGACACACGTAGTAGAGCCCGTAAACCGCCACCATCACGAACACCGCCTGCTGGCGGCACCGGCGGTATTCGGAGGCCAGCGCCTCCCGCGTGCCGGTGACAGGCCGGTGCGGCGCCGGCTCAAAAAATGATAGAAACTTCATGGTTTGTACTCTATCAAACTTGGCCGCGCGCAACACCCTGAAACGCTCAGCCCGCGGCGTCCGCCTGCACCGCCATGGTCGCCACGACGTCGACCCCCGTGCCGCACACGTCCTTCAGCACCACATCGCCGCTCCGGACCTGCGGCCGCACGCATATCTGGCGAAGCGCTTCCAGACACGCGAAGATCTTCTCTTTCGGCACCGGCCGCGCCGTCTTCACGCTCAGCGGCGCGCGCCGCCCTTCAACCCGCACCAGCGAGGTCACCATGCGCGTCGGGCACACGCACTCCTGCCGCGCATACGCCGCACCGCGTCCGCAGCCCGCGCCGTCCACCGACGTCACCTTCCCTTTTTCGAGCACAACGTTCAGGCGGCAGCCCATGGGGCATCCGATGCAGGTGATTATTTTCGCATTCACGGCTCCACCTCCACGGTCAGCTCCAGCCCCTGCGCATGTTGAGCAAGCAACGTCTTCGGCAACACCACCTTCACCATCTCGCCGGGCGTCAGGATACGGTGTCGCTTGCGAGTGACCTCCTCGCCGTCGACCCTCACCACCACCGCCGCATCCCTGAAAACCGCAGCCGGCCGGAACATCAGAGGAACCTCATCCTCCATGCGCCCGACGCAGATCGATTGCGGCACTAGGCCACGCACCCCGACGCCGTCCCGCACCCGCAACACCGCCGCGCGGGAAGGCAGCAGCGACCGCGCAAACGCCGCAGCGTTCCTGCCGGCCTCCGCGGATTCGAGCGTCACATAATCCACCAGATCGTGAACATGCAGAACGTTGCCGCAGGCGAAGATGCCGGGCACGCTGGTCTGCAGCGACTCGTCCACCACCGGCCCCGAGGTGGCCTGCGCCAGCTCGACGCCGGCGGCCTTGGACAGCTCGTTCTCGGGAATCAGCCCCACCGACAGCAGCAGCGTGTCGCAGTCGAACCGCTTCTCCGTTCCGGGAATCGGATTGCGCCGCTCATCGACCTGCGCGACCGTGACGCCCTCCACGCGCTCGCGCCCGTGGATCTCCGTCACCGTGTGGCTCAGCATCAGCGGGATATTGAAATCGTCAAGGCATTGCACCACGTTCCGCGTGAGCCCGCTGGAGAACGGCATCAGTTCCACGCACGCCAGCACCTTCGCTCCCTCGAACGTCATGCGCCGCGCCATGATGAGGCCGATATCGCCCGAGCCGAGAATCACCACGCGGCGCCCCGGCATCCAGCCCTCGAGGTTCACGAAGCGCTGTGCCGTGCCCGCCGTGTAGACGCCGGCCGGGCGCCAGCCGGGGATCATCAGCGCCCCGCGCGTGCGTTCGCGGCATCCCATCGCCAGCACGACCGCCTTGGCGCGGAACTGCTGGAGCCCGCGCGCCGGGCTCACCGCCGTCACCACGCGGTCGCGCGTCACGTCCAGCACCATCGTGTTGCATTGCGTCGGGATCTTGAGCTGCTGCACCTGGTCGACAAACCGCTGCGCATACTCGGGCCCGGTCAGCTCCTCTTTGAACACGTGCAGCCCGAAGCCCGTGTGGATGCACTGCTGCAGGATGCCACCCAGCCGTTCGTCACGCTCCAGCAGCATGAGATTCTCGCAGCCCGCCTCGCGGGCCGCGACCGCTGCGGCCAAGCCGGCCGGTCCGCCGCCGATAATCAATACGTCGATGTCAGTCATGGGATAATCAGCCATGGGATAATGAAGGGCTCGCGGCCAGCGACTCGGGACCGGCAGGCGGACCGACGCGCGTCGCTGGTCGCGCGTCATGCGTCGGGGCCAGAAGACACGATCCGCCGCCGAATTTCGTCACCTCTTCCGGCGCCAGCCCCAACTCCTCACACAGAATTCCGATGATGCGCGGCGTGCAGAACCCGCCCTGGCAGCGCCCCATGCCTGCCCGCGTGCGGCGCTTGACCCCGTCGAGCGTCCGCGCCCCGATGCGGCAGCGGATCGACGCGCGGATCTCCGCCTCCGAAACCGTTTCGCACCGGCAGACGATGCGGCCATACGCGGGATCGCGCGCGACCGCCACCGCGCGCTCCGCCGCGTTCATCGACCGGAACTGCGGCCAATGCGAAGAGCCGCTCGCGAAATCTTTGCGCCGCGCCGCGCCCAGCTTGCCCGCGATCTGCTCGGCGAGCCAGACGCCCAGCGCGGGCGCGGCGGTCAGCCCCGGCGACTCGATGGCCGCCGCGTTGAAGAAGCCCGGCGCGTCCGGAGGTTCGCCCAGCACAAAGTCGCCGCGGTCGCCGTGCGCGCGCAAGCCCGCAAAGGTCGCGATCACCCCGCCGACCGGAAAACCGTTCCATACCTGCGCGGCCGATTGGCGGATCTTATCCAAACCCGTCGCGCTGGTACGTGTATCTGCTTTATCGTCGAGGTCTTCGGCCGTGGGCCCCACGATCAGCGTGCCGTCCACCGTCGGAGAAACGAGCACGCCCTTGCCCATCGCCGTCGGCACCTGGAACACGGTGGCATGGAACGCATCGGCAAACAGCTTATCGATCATCAGGTACTCGCCGCGCCGGGGCCGGATCGTGAGCTTCTCCACGCTGACCTGATTGTTCAGATCGTCGGCATAGAGCCCCGCCGCGTTCACGATCATCCGCGCCTCAAACACCTGCCCGTCTCCGGCCTCGACGCGCCAGCCGTCCCCGCATCGTGAAACCCTCTTCGCCCCGCAGCCGAAACGGAATTCCACGCCGTTTGCCGCGGCGTTCTCCGCGAGGCGGAAGGTCAGCTCGTAAGGGCAACAGATTCCGCCCGTCGGCGCCACCAGCGCCGCGCACACCTCGTTTCCGATATTCGGCTCCAAGGCGCGGACATCATCCTGCCCGACAATCTTCAGGCCGGGCACGCCGTTCGCCGCGCCGCGCGCTTTCAGTTCCTCCAGCTTGGGAAGATCAGTCTCAGAAAACGCCACAACCAGCGACGAGTTGCGCCGGAACGGCACGCCCAACTCGCGACACCATGTCTCGAACAGCGCATTGCCCAGCACATTGAAGCGCGCCTTGTAAGTGCCGGGCTTGGCATCGAATCCCGCATGGACAATGGCGCTGTTCGACTTGGTCGCACCCTCGGCCACGTCGCAGGATTTCTCCAGCACGGCGACGCGCAGCTCGAAGCGCGCGAGCTCGCGCGCGACCGCGCAGCCCACCACACCGGCGCCGATGACGATCACATCCGTCATGCGAGGTCCCCCAGCGTTTCCAGAATGACCGCCGGTTCGGTGCCGCGGTAGCCGGCCAGATTTTCGCGCGTGGTCTCGCCCGAAAGCACACAGACGAAATCGATGCCCGCGTTGTCGGCCATGGCCTTGTCGGTGTAAAGCCGGTCGCCCACCACCGCGATCTGCTCCGTCGTGAAGCTCTGCAGCACGGGTGCCAACAGCGAGGGCGCCGGCTTGCCGAACACGCGACTGGGCTCGCGTCCGTTGGTGGTGCGCATCAGCGCGATCAGCCCGCCGACGTCGGGAATCGGGCCCTCTTCACTCGGGCAGCACGCATCGCCGTGCGTGGTCACGTAGTCCAGCGCGGGGTTAGCGTTCAGCAACGCAGCCGCGCGGCGCAGCTTCTCGTAGGTCAGCTCCGTGTCGTACGCCAGGGCGACCAGCTGGTTCACGCCCGGCTCGTAGTCGAAACGGACGCCCGGCAGGCGCTCGCAGAGGTGACGGTGTACAATTGTGTTGGCGACATCGAAGACTGAGGTGTAACCCTGCTCACGGATGTACGTTTCCAGCGTGGTCAGCGGCGTCAGGATTTGTTCTTCGCAGACCCTGACCCCCGCGCCGCTCAGCTTGTCGAGATACGCCTGGGGCGTCTTCGAGGTGTTGTTGGTCAGATAGAAAAATGCATAGTCATCCGCGTGCTCCTTCACGAAACGGATTGCCGGCTCGATCGGGTGGCTCCCCATGAACAACGTTCCGTCCAGATCGCACACGAAGGCTTTTTTCCGCCGAAGATCGAATGTCTGTTGAGCTCGTGTCCCTGCCATTGCGTCTCGCCTCATTTCCTCATCCTTGCCGAAACAGCGCGCTCCTCAAAAAAGTTCGCACGCACACGCAAGGTCTGTTTTCGCCACGCGCCAAATATAACAGACGCGGCTCGTGACGGCTTTTTTCAAACAGGGTATTTTCAGATTAGACGGGCCGCCGTCCCGAGCGCAGGCGAAAACCCGGCTAACCCGTTCATTTCGTCTCGCTTCGCGAGGCCACCCCCGCCGGGCCGCCAGATTCGCCCCCGCGGCTGGAGAAAAGCGACTGGACCTGTGCGGCGGACAGCGTCGTCCCGTAGACGCGGACGTCGTCCACGATACCCCGGCCTTTCGTATTCCCGGCGTTTCCTCCCCCGACATGGAAAGCCCCGCCCGGCGCGAACCAGCGGGCGATAGGTCCATTCGCACGCACGGCGCCATCGACGTACAGACTCGCCCGGTTCGTGTTCACATTGTCCCAGACGAGTGCCACGTGATACCACCGCCCCGGACCGCCCAGTTGACCCAGGCCGCAGGACACCTCGCCCGCGTCTTTGCCCATCCTGAACTTCAGCCGTCCGTCGCCGCCGATCCACATCTCCCACAGATTCGGATTGCCGATGTTGTCGAACACGGTGTTGAAATTGTAGAACGCCGCCGGCCGATACCACAGCGCCACCGCACCCTGTTCTTGAAACGGATACGCGGCGCTCGCGAAATCGTCCACGCCGTCCAGGGCGAGCCCCTGCCCGATGGCCCCGTTTGTATACACCGGCGATCCCGAGAGCGACGCATCGAACAATGGCCCGCCGCACCCGCTGTTGGTTGCCGCGCCGTCGAACGTCCAGTGGATCAGCGGACCCGCGCTTGGCTTGGCCCGCACCAGCGTCGCAAGCGTCGCACCGCAGTCACTCGTAACCGTCTCGACGCCCATTGCGGCCAATTCCACAGACCGGCGCACGCGGTTGACCGTCCAGATATGGAAGCTGAGTCCCACCGCCTTCACGGCGCTCACGAATCCCGGCGTGATGTCCACCGAGTCCTGCGCATCGACGCCCGACGCGTTGCAGGCTTTCGCGGCCGCGACAACCGCCTCGGCGGTCGGGCCCGGTGTCCCGTCTTTCTTCGGCCCCGTCCCCGTCAGCCAGTAGACGCGGTAGTCCGGGAGTTGCCTGCGCACCGCGGTCACGACGTTCGTGTTGAAGCAGATGAAGACCACCCGCTCAGGCGTCGCCTTCGGTTCCGCGGCCAGCACTTCGGACAGGCGAGGCATGATCTCCGTGCCGCACTTGATCTCCACATAGATCTCGAAGCGGTCCTGCGCCAGCGTCAGCGCCTCAGACAGCGTCGGCATCCGCTCGCCCGCGAACTGCTTTCCCTTCCAAGATCCCGCGTCCAGCGCGCGCAGTTCGGCCAGCGTGGCGTCGCGCGGCTTCACGTCCTTGCCCGCCGTCCGCTTCGCCGTGCCGTCGTGCAGACAGACGATCTCGTTGTCCTTCGTCAGATAGATGTCGCACTCGAAACCGTCGGCTTTTCTGTCGACCGCCATGCGGAACGCGGCCATCGTGTTTTCGGGCGCACTCATGGATTCGCCCCGGTGCGAGATGAAGCGCACGCCCGAAGCGTCACCCCAAGCCGTCCCGCCTACCGCCAACGTCACCAACAAAATCCCCATATGCGCATTTTTCATCATTTTCAGAGTATCCTTAGAAGTGTTCCGGTTACGCGCTGCGGCAACGCCATCAGCGCGGGGATTTCCTCGGCTGTCAGCGCGCGGTCGTACACGCGCACCTCGTCCCAAACCCCATTCGCGGCCTTATTTCCCGCATTGTAACTTCCGATTCGCAGCGTGGCATCGGGATTGACCCAGCCGGTTTCGGCCAGCGCAGCCTTTGTCCGCAGGAGGCCGTCGACGTAGAGCTTGGCCTGCTGCGCCGCACGGTCCCACGTGAAGGCGATGTGATACCAGGCGTTTGAGCCCCGAAGATTGTCCAGATCGTACGTGACCATTCCGCCGCCAGGCAGGTTGCTGACCCGGATGGCGAAGCGCCCGTCCTCGTAAATCCAGCTTTCCCACCAATCGCCGTTGACGGAGTTGTCCATCACCGGATGGTAATTGTACCAAGGGCCGCGCGCATAAAACCACATCGCGAGCGTTCCGACGCTTGCCCCCAACGCGTTGGAGACGGAGACGCAGGAGCCGCCGCTCCCGGGAGTCACGGCCGGTTTGTACGAAAGCCCCTGACCGAGCTTTCCCCTGCTGAACGACGCCGCGCCCGTCACAACCACCGCGTTGCTGCCCGCGACGTCCGCCGCCGTCCCGTCGAACGGCAAATACGCCACCAACCCGCCGCGCCGCCCGAACTCGCCGTAGAGCTCGGCCACGCGGCTGGCCGACAGGGGCGTTTCAAAAATCTGGAGGTCCGACGCCAGTCCCCGGCCGCGCGAGTTCCCCGCATTCCCGCCGCCGACGTAAAAATTCGTGCCTGCCAGCGGCCATGCCGCACCCGTCGTGTTGACGGCACGGCTCCGTTCGACGCCGTCCACGTAGAGCACCATGTTGCTGGACAGCGCGTCCCACGTGCCGACGACGTGGTGCCAGCGGTTGGAGGCGCCGTCCAGAGCGTATTGGGCTTGTTGGGGCCACGTGTCGCCCGCCGGCCGGAAAACGATCATCCCGCTGCCGTCGATCCAGCACTCGTAGTGGTTGGCATGAGCGGCGTTGTCGAACACGGTGTTGTAACTGAACCAAGGTCCGGGCACGTAGTACCACAGCGCAACCGTACCCGACGCCGGCAGGCGGTACGGGACGGACACGACGTCATCCACGCCGTCGAGCGCCAAGGCCTGCCCCTTGTCGTTCCAGCCGTTCGACCAGACGGGCGCGCCGTTCAGCGTCGCGTCGTACCTTGCCCCTCCAGTGCCTGCGTTGGTCGCCTCGCCGTCCAGTCGGAGGTGAACGGCCGGAGACTGGGCCGCCACCTCCGACTGGACCGACTGCACTTGAGCCGCCGTCAGTGCGACGTCGTAGATGCGCACGTCGTCCATGATGCCCTTGGCTTTAGAGTTGTTGCCGCCGCCGATGTAGAAGGTAGAGCCCGGCGCAACCCACGTGGTGATCGGGTCCGACTTGCACTCGACCCCGTTGACATAAAGGCGCGCAACCGGCGTGCCGGCGTTGTTCCAGACGAAAGCGATGTGATACCAGTGGTTCGAACCGTTCAGGTTGTCCAAATCGTACTCCACATCGCCCGAGCCGTCGTTGTTGACGCGACCGCGGAGCCGCCCGTCGCCATAGAGCCACATCTCCCACTGGTCCGCATGCACCGAGTTGTCGAACACGGTGTTGAAGTTGTAAAAGAAATCCGGCTTAAACCACAACGTGATCGACCCCTGCGCGGGCAGCGGATAAGCGACGCGCGCGTAGTCGTCTCCGTCCAACCGCAGCCCCTGTCCGTCGATGCCGTTTGTGAACGACGGCGTGCCCACCAGCGTCGCGTCGTATCCCATCCCGCCGCTCCCGCAGTTCGTGGCCGCCCCGCCGTCGAACGTCCAGCGGATCACGGGATCCTTGGCTGGGACGAGCGCCGCGACCAGCGCCGCGCCGCAGTCGCTCGTGACCGTGTCGACGCCCATTGCGGCCAGTCCGGCGGCACGCGCCACGCTGTTGACGGTCCAAACGTGGAAGCTATAGCCCGCGTTTTCGACCACCTCCACGTAGACGGAATCTAAAGCCGTGTGGGCCGACGCGTCCACGCCGTTGGCGCCGCTCGCCTGCAAGGTCGCGACCGCGCTGGCCGCGCTGGGCGTGAGCGCGCCGCTCGCATTCGTGCTGAGGCTCGAGAGCCAGTAGGCGCGGTAGTCCGGAAGCTGCTGCCGCAGCGTTTTGATGACGTTGGTGCTGAACGCGATGAACACCACGCGCTCCGGCGTGGCCTTGGGCTCGGCCGCCAGCACCTCGGTCAAGCGCGGCAGGATCTCCGTGCCGCACTTGATCTCCACGTAGATCTCGAAGTCGTCACGCGCCAGCGATATAGCCTCGGCCAGCGTCGGGATGCGCTCGCCGGCGAACGCAGCGCCTTTCCAGGAGCCCGCGTCCAGCGCGCGGAGCTGCGCCAGCGTCGACGCGGCCACCGTCAGGTTGGTGCCCGTCGTACGCGTCGTCGTGGCGTCGTGGATGCAGACGATCTCGTTGTCCGCCGTCCGGTAGACGTCGCACTCGAAGCCGTCCGAGCCTCTGTCCACAGCCAACCGGAAGGCGGCCATGGTGTTCTCCGGCGCGTCGAGCGACTCGCCCCGGTGGGAAATGTAACGCGTGCGGGCCGCGTCAGAGGCGCACGCGGAGGAGACGCCAACGGCCAGCGCAAGCAAAAGGGTCAGCGGAGTCTTCATTGCAGCAACAGGACCGTACCGCACGGCGGCGGGGGCGGCGGAATCACCGTCAGCCCAGAAATCTCCTCGACGCTCAGGGCTCGTTCATAAACCCTCACCTCGTCCCAGATCCCGTTGCCCTTGGTGTTGCCCGCGTTTCCGCCCGCAAGGAAGAGTGTGGCAGACGGGTCAACCCAGCCCGAGTCGCTCAGCGTGGCGGTCGACCGCTGATTCCCGTCGATGTACAACCGGGTCTGCCGCGCCGCACGATCCCAGACGTACGCGATGTGGTACCACACGTTCGAGCCTTTGAGGTTATCCAGATCATACTGAACGAGTCCGCCGTCTGTCTTGTTGCTCACCCGGAATTTGAGGTAGCCGTTGATATCGATCCAGCTTTCCCAGTATTCTTGGTAGACGGGGTTGTCGAGCACGGTCTGGTAGTTGTACCACGGCCCGCGCGCGTAGTACCAGAGGGCAATGGTGCCGACGCTCGACCCCAGCACGTTGGAGATCGACGCGTTGTCGACCGTGCCCGTGCCCCCGCAGCTCAACCCTTTGAGGAACCCGCCCTGGGTCTTCACATACACCGGCGAGCCGCCCAGCACCACCGCGTTGCTGCCCGCGACGTCCACCGCCGAGCCGTCGAACGGCACGTACGCCAACAGCCCGCCGCGCCGCCCGAACTCGCCGTAGATCTCGGCCACGCGGTTGGAAGACAACGGCGTCTCGAAGATCTGAAGGTCCGATGCGACACCCCGCGCGGGCGTGTTCCCCGCATTGCCTCCGCCGATGAAGAAATTCGTGCCCGCCACCGGCCACCCCACGCCGTTCGTGTTCACGGCGCGGCCCCGCTCGACCCCGTTCACGTAAAGCACCATGTTGCTGGAGAGCGCGTCCCACGTCCCGACGATGTGGTGCCAGCGGTTGGAAGCGTTTCCCAGGTTGAAGCTGGCGGCCTGTTTCCACGTGTTCCCGGCAGGCCTGAAGCTGATCCACCCGTTGCCGTCGATCCAGCACTCGTAGTGGTTGGCGTCAACCGAATTGTCGAATACGGAGTTGAAGTTATACCAAGGGCCCGGCGCGTAATACCACAACGCCACCGACCCGGAGGCTGGCAGCCGGTACGGAACGGACGCGGAGTCGTCCACCCCGTCGAGCGCCAACGCCTGCCCCTTGTCGTTCAAGCCGTTCGTCCAGGCCGGATCGCCGAACAGCGTCGCGTCGCATTTCGCGCCGAAGGTGCCTGTGTTGGTCACCGCGCCATCCAGCGTCAGATGCACCACCGGCGCCAAGGCCGCGATCTCCGCGTGGATGGCCTGAACCTGCTGCGCCGTCAACGCGTTGGTGTACACGCGCACGTCGTCCAGCACGCCCTCGGCGGGCGAGTTGCCCGTGTGTCCGCCGAAATAGACGGTGCCGCCGGGTTCGACCCACGCGGTGATGTTGGCTGCCCGACACTCGGACCCGTTGACGTAAAACCGCGTGTGGTTGGTTTCCGCGTTGCGGTCCCACGTGACGGCCAGATGATACCACGCGTTGGAACCGTTGTTCAACGTGTTCAGGTTGCCGTAGCTGATATCGCCCTGCCCGCCGGCGAGACGGAAACGGACGTTGGCGCCCTCGTCGATCCACATCTCCCACTTGTTGGGGTCGACACTGTTGTCGAACACCGAGTTGTAATTGTAGAATCTTGCCGGTTTATACCAGAAGGCGACGGCCCCTTGGTCGCCGAAAGTGTAGGGCATCGAGGCGTAACCTTGGCTCGCCCCGAGGAAGCGCAGCCCGCCGCCTTCTACGCCGTTCGTGTAGGCCACATTGCCGTACAGCGTCGCATCATACGTCGCGCCTCCGCTTCCGCAATTTGTCGCGGAGCCGCCGTCGAATATCCAGTGGACCACGGGGGCCTGTCCCCAAGCTGTGACAGCGAGACCGAAACACATGACGACACTTCTGATCTTAGCAGCTTTGCGCATCATCCATTCCTCCTGTCTTAACCCATTACAATAAATTTACTCCTTTAGTATACGGAAAATCGGCAGACTTGGCCAACCACACCAATAGGGTGTTTTTTAAGTAGCGCCTTTCCCTCCCCGTTCTAACGGGGTCCGGAACTTAATTTTTTGCGGGGTTTCGCGCCCGCAAGGCATCAACGGTCACCCGCGACATCAAGCCGATGTTCCTTTTATCAACGATGCGGTTCATGCCGATCAGGAAGGCGGCCGACGTCTCTGTCCGGACAATTCCATAAGAACTGTTGAACGTGTAGATCCCTCGGAGCGCAAAGTTGTCGTCCGTACACAGCGTGACGGTCGGTTTACCGTAACAGCCGAACCACCACAGCCCGTCGCGGCCCCGACAGACGGTTTGTATTCCCATCAAGGTATATCCGCTTTTGATCACGTGGCGACGCACAAAGGCAAACGTTTCGGTGTACTCGTACACGTAGTTCTCGGCGTGCGTAGGCGGCAGTCCCCCGACGATGAAGAACCGGCCGTCGTGCCACTCCATGCCGCCCGCGCCGTGGACCGCGTCCGGCACGGCATGCCTTTCGATAAAGGCGAGAGACTCCGCGTCATGCACATACACCCACGATTGAGCCGCGCCGGGTTCTTCGTTGAACTTGCCGTGATTGACCGCCACGTAGACTCTGCCGCCGTGACACGTCAGGTCGCCGTAATGAGTGGGCACCTCGACGCGCCTCATCTCCTGACCTTTCGCATCGGTCTTCACCAGCACCGTCGTGAACGACCAGAAGATGTTGCCGCGGTCATCGGCGGCAAGGCCCTGGAGATGCCCGGCGAAGTCGCCCGGGCATTCGACCGCCGCAACCGCAGATCCGACGCCGATTTCCGCCAGCAGAATCTCCTTCCGCTTCCGGTCGATGCCCACCAGCCCGCCCGTCGCGGGGTCAACGGCAAAGCCCTGCCCCGTGAAAGGCGCTGGAAGCGCTTCGACGTAGACGAGCGTTCCTGTCGCCGGCAAGGCCGCCGATGCCCCCAACCGCAGGCGATAAAGCTCGCACGCGTCGTGGCCGCTGACCAGCAGGGTGTCGCCGTCCCAAACACCGCCGGACACGCTCGCGCCCCTGAGTCTGGGAATCAGTTCCGGAGGATAGCGCCAGCGTCGCTGCTCGGTCCAGTCGTCACCGTAACAGGCGAGATAGGAGTTGGTGTTGGCCTTGCCATAGAAAGCGAAAGAGCACCACCACCGCCCGCCGCTGCGGACGGCCCACGTGAGGCTGCCATCCGATTCGCCGAAATCGTGAAAGGACTCCAGCCGCATGTTTTCCGGGTCGAGCCGCATGATTTGGCTGCGCTCGGGTTTTTTCGGGAAGTTCGAGTGGGCACAATAGAGTTTACCGTCCCGGAAGAAGCCGCTGTTCAGGTGGTGCGCCTCGCCCGTGCTGACGGACAAACGCCGCCCAGACGCACGGTCGTATCGTGCGACGCGGTCGCCGGTGATGGCATACAGGGAATCGCCCCACGCCGCGGCGGCCTGCACGGCCTCGGGAGCGGGCACCGCGCGGACCTGCTTCCACCCGTCCGCGAAAACGGAAACACAGGACAGAAGAAAACACCCGGCCAAATTGAAAAGGGGCCCCCTCACGGCAGTTCCCCGCCGGTTTCCATTTCGCGTCAAAGCAGACATGCACCCCATCCTTTTTGTTGCCGCAGCATCCAGACGGTTCTGCCGCCAACGTCAGGCCCCACCATTGGCATCGCCATATCCGTGAGCCCGGGCGGGCCAGGCCAGAATAAAAGTGAACATCCCGACGCACGCCAGCGCGACCAGAGCGGTCAGGACGTAGAGAGTCCCTTTGTCGCCGCCCACGTCCATCAGCCAACCCAAAAACACGCCGGAGACCAAACCGCTGGCATAGCCGAAGGTGCCGGTCAGCCCGCTGGCCGTGGCCGCCGCCTTTTTGGTCGCGATGTTTGCGGCGGAAATGCCGATCAGCGCCTGCGGCCCGTATATGAAGAAACCCGCGCCCGCCAACAGCGCCGCAGAGAGCAGGGCGTTCGGCTTCGCGGAGGTCCACTCCAGCAGGAAGAGCAGCGTGAAGAGCGCGCAGAAACCCATGCAGAAAGCGCAGGTTCGCGGGCCGCGTCCGCCGAAGACCTTGTCCGTCACCCGTCCCGCAACCAGCATGCCGATGATGCCGGCCACTTCAAAGCCGGCGACCATCCACGCCGCATGACCCAGCGAGATGCCGCCGCTGTTTTTGAGCAGCTTCGGCCCCCAGTCCAACACGCCGAACCGCACCGTGTACACGAAGAAGTTCGCGACACAAAGAATCCAGATTGTGGGATTTCCGAACACGTGGCGCTTCAGGTAGCGCTTGAACTCCGCCCGGTTCTCTTGAACCGTCGCCTCCTGCCGCAAACCTCCCGCCACATTCAGCTCGGGCAAGCCGACCGACGAGGGCGTGTCGCGCAACGCAATCCACAGCCCTGCCGCGCCAACCAGCGAGACGGCCGCGGGCAAGAAAAAGCACCAGCGCCAGCCCGGGTGCAACGCGATGTCTAAACCGAAAAAGCTGGCCGATTGCGGGATCGTGCCGTTCGTGCACAGGGTGATGATCCAGCTGCAAAAGACCACGACGATCGAAGCGCCAATGGAGTGCGAGGTGTTCCAGATCGACATCTTGGTCGCCAGTTCGCCCGGATGGATCCAGTGCGTCAGCAGCCGCGCGCACGGCGGAAAGCCCATACCCTGAAACCAGGCGTTCGCCACCCACAGCGCCCCAAGCGCGATCACCGACGAGGTGAATCCGACCACGAGGTTGATGACGGCCGCGCAGACTAGGCCTGCCACCATAAAATAACGAGCGTTGATGCGGTCCGCCAGCACGCCGTTGCCGAAGCGCGCCACGCCGTACAGCAGGCTGAAGGAGGTCAGAATCACACCGATCTGCGTGTTGGTCCAGCCGAGCTCCTTGCCCATGTCCGGCGTCGCCATGGCGATGCTGAAATTTTTGCGAACAAAGTAAAACAACGCATACCCGACCATCGTCGCGAGTATCGTGCGCCACTGCCAGTATTTGAAGCTCCACACGGTTTTCTCGTTCACCAACCGACTCCTTTATGCAAACCGCTCACCGTTTTCAGCCCCCCGGCGCCCCGCGACTCCCCGATGCGGCGCCAAACGCGTCCGGAGTCCACACGCCACGTTGTCCTACCTCGCGGCCACATCCCATAAACAACCCACGCCGAACAGCTCATCCAACCAGCGATCCAGACACCCCGTCCGCACGGCCAGATCCAGCACTGTAAAACGGCGGCGGATATGTTGCGCGCGGATCACGCTGTCGCGGAGGCAAACGCGGGAGATGCCGATCTGTTCCGGCTCGCTCGGCGCACCCACCGCATCCAGCCGTCGCTTGACTTCCGCGCCGGTGAACAGCTGAGCGCAGAGCAAACGGCGAAGGTCGGGCCAGCGCCACTTGAGCGTCGCGAGCTGCACCTCCAGATCGGGAACAGAAATGTATTTCGCCTGCGTCTCGCGCACGCCGAGTTCGGGAAAATCGGTGCCCGCGTAAAGCGCCCGCGCCCGCGCTTCGGCGGCCTCCCAGTCGGGCCATTGCGCACAAGCCGCCGCCACGTCCAGCCGGTCAAACGGCGTGGCCAGCACCCGCTCGTACAGCGCGGCGATGAAACGCGTCGCGATGCCGACCTTAAATCCGTGCGACGGCGTCTGGCCGTTATGCGTGTGGTGCGTCATGTCCCACAGGTGACTGAACTGGTGCTCCGCGCCCGAGGCAGGCCGGCTGGTCCGCGTGTACTGCATCGCGAAGCCGCCCAGCATCAGGCCTTCCATCAGCGCGGCGAGCGCACGCTTGTCGCCGGCGCGCGCGCCTTCGGGATCTTCCAGCGCGGCGCGCAGCCCGCCCTGCACGATCTCCCATGCGTCCGGATCGATCGGCTCGACGCCCAACACATCCGCAAGGATCCAGTCCGCGCCGCACACGATTTTGGCCATCAGGTCCGCATAGCCGGACGCGGTCATTTCGGAGGGTGCCCGGCTGATCACATCGAGATCGGCCAACACGGCGCGCGGCGCGGGACAGGTGAAGGTCTGTTTGTTGCCCTGGAACGTGATCGACGCGCCGAAGGCCGAGTAACCGTCCATCGATGCCGCCGACCCCACGCACATGTAGGGCCGCCCGCAACGGTGGGACGCCAGCTTGGTCAGATCGTTGACGGTCCCCGAGCCGACCGCGACGGGCACGCACTCGTGCTGCTGAAGCGCGGCCGTCAAGCGGTCGACATACGTCATTTCCGCATAAAGCCCCGCAGCGTCGAACACAAAGGGCCCCGCGACAGCCAGTCCCGCAGCCTTGAGCGCGTCTTGCACCGCGCAACCCGCCACGCCGAACGTGGTCGTGTCGGCAACGACCACCGCCTTTTTGCCGGGAAACGCCTCGCGGAAAACGGATGGCGCGTCTTTCAGAATCCCGTCGTCAATCAAACAGACCCGCGTGTCGGTTGCGGAAGCCAGCGCTTTCGCCAGTCGTTCGGTCATACCTTGTTTTCACTTTCCCGTGAATTAAAAAAAGAAAATCGTTTCATCACCCACGGCCAGGCCAGCATGATGTACAGTTGGACGACAAACATGCCTGCCGCGCCGCCCCAATGCTTTCCCAGTCGGCCCTCAATCCAATAAAACACGGGGAACACGACGAAAAGCATCACCAACGCGCCTAACCCGCCCCTGAGAAGCCGCCGCGCCAGACCAACCGCCGTGGTCTCGAAACGGACGAACCTGCGTTCGAGGCGCCACCCGAGCAACGACCCCAGCCAGCACCCCGCGCACCGATAGTCGTCGATCACGATCTTGAACGAATCAATCTTTGGCATGGTATCGCGGATCACCGGCTCTCTGCAAAGCGAAAATACGAGCAAGACCCCGCCGGCAGCCACGCCGCCCCACAAATACCATGACCCCCGTTCCGGATGCCGTTCCAAATCGAGAGCGATTTTTCGCGTCACCAGCAGCGCGAAGATCGCCACGGCGAACCCGCCGAGAACATCCTGCGGCGTGTGGACCCCCAAGAAATTGCGGGACACGCCGATCGTGACGATCAAAAGAACGGCGAAACCGCGGAACGCCGTATTTTTCCAACACATCGCCAGCCCGCCGAAAACACCGGTCACGTTCACCGTGTGACCGCTGGGGAAAGAAAAACCCGTTGCCGAAGGCAGCGCGTCCTTGATCGGCACGATCCGGGCATCGCGAACCCACGGCCGATAGGCGCAGATCGAGGTCTTCAGAAACTGCGTGAACACGAGCGCCAAGTTCCGCGCCAGATTACAGAAGACACCGGTTTTACGGTCCACGGCCCAATAGACGATGGCCGGTATGAAGAAGCTCTCAAACCAATGGCCGATATCCGAGAGATGCCAGGCCACCGCATCGAAGCGATGCCCAGTCATCTCCCGGATGTTCTGCCACCACAAAAGACACTCGATATCAGACATTTCAAAAACTCGCGCGCGCGTTGCGGGGTCCAACCTCATTCCCTACCGCAGCATAAGGGCAGTTCCGTTCGGAACAAGCGTCACATAAACCGCGCTGCTCTCGATGAGGGTCTTGATCGTAAAGCTCGGGAGGCCGATGTTGACGCCGCGGACGCGGATGCCCTCGCAGGCGCCGAATTCCGCCAGCTTGATTCGGAATCCCTTGGAAAGCGGATTCTCCTGCGTGCGGCCGAAGTCCAGGTTCACGACGCCTTCGGCCTTGAGCGTGCCGCCCACCAGGAAGGCGTCGTGGGTGGCGCCGTCCGCGGTCGTGTCGCATTTCACGGTCGAGCCGTTGGCGAAGGTCGCGTTGGCGAAGGTGAAGGAGGTGCCGGCCGAGCTGTTCGTCTCGCCGATGGTGAAAACGCCCGTCACGCGCGTCGTGCCGTTCGAGGCCTCGCCGGCTCCGGCGAGGTTCACCACGTCGTAGGCCGCGCCGTCCATGTCCAGCGCGGCGCCCGCCTTCACGTTCACGTTCGACGAGAGCGCGGCGGCATTCTGCACGCGCAGCGCGCCGCCTTCCACCGTCGTCCAGCCGCTGAAGGTGTTCGTGCCGCTGAGCGCGAGCGTGCCCGCGCCGCGCTTGGTGAAGCCGCCGTCCGCGCCGGCCAGCGCAGCGTCATGCTCCAAGGCCTGGCTGACCGTGTAGATCGCGTTTGAAGGCAGGTACGTCGTGTCGACGACCGCGCCGTTTGTCGAGATTGTCACCTGCGTGAGACCGCCGAGCGTGCGGTTGGCGCTGTTCGAACCGAGCGGCCAGTATTCGCCGCCGTTCCAGTAGACGTATGCCTTGCCGCCAGCGAAGAAGTCATAGTCTGTGCCCGTGGCCGTGTTCTGCAGGAAGATGTTCTCGCAGACGACCCTGCCGCCGTGCAGGTTGAGCCTGGACGTCGAGGCGTTGCCGCCCATGTAGATGCGCTGCACGTCGCGGAATTCGCCGCCGTACAGGTTCAGCGTCGCGTCGCAGGCGCGCTTCTGCGCATTGTTGCCTTCCGCAGCAGAACTGTAGTACCCCATGTGCGTGCCGTAGGGCTTGGAGGTGTTGTTGTAGTGGTTGATGACGCCGCCGTACAGGTTGATCGTGGCATGCGGCGGGTTGATGCCGGTCTTGTTGTAGGTCTGCCCGAAGCGGAAGACGGAGCTGATGTTCATTTGGCCGCCGTACAGGTTCGCGACCGACTGGCAGGAATGATTGTAAGGGCCGAGGTCGTACGCCATGGCGAACGTTTCCAAGTTGACCGTGCCGCCGTATTGATTGTACGTGGCATAGGTCGGCGCGTAGGACCCGGTCGCCGCATCGTAGTCGCGGACGAAACAATGGCCGATGTAGAGCCACTTGTTGCAGTTGAACAGGCCGTCCAGCACCGTGAGCGTGGCCGCGTTCGTCGTGTACGCCCAGCCGCGCGTCTGCGATCCGACAAACATGTCGCAAGCCCCGGATGTGGCGTAGTTCATCACCTGTCCCTGCGCGCCGATCACGAGCTCGCCCTCATCGACCACTGTAGCGCCGAAGCCGGTTTGCGTGGCGGGAACGGGCGAATCGCCGTTGTTCGGCCAATTCCTGATCAAGTTCCAGTTCGCGCTATCGCCCGCCGTGCAGAGTTTGTTGGTGCCCGAGTTGGCGAGACGCAGCGTGCCGGGGCCGGTCTTGACGAAACCGCCGGCGGTGCTGTTGAAGACACCGCTGACGGTCAGGTCGTGGTCTGTGCGGATGATGCAGGTGCGATTGTTGCTGCCGGCATTCAGCGTCAGGCCGCGCGCCGTGGCAGCATCCGGGCCTCTGTAGTGGAACGTGCCGGGACCGATCGTCGGGTTAACGGAAAGACCGAGCGGCCCGGCCACGCCGGCTTCGTTCCACGATTCGATGACCGCCGTGCCGGATCGGACGTTCAGCCCCTCCTTGTACGTGTTCGCGCCGCTCAGGATGGTCGTGCCGCCGCCGCTGCCGGCCTTGTTGACGCGGAGCGCGCCCAGGCAGAAAACGGCACCGGTGACGCGCGCCGTGGCGCCGGACGCCGTGACGACGGCAATGGAATCCGCATCGCCCGACGTGTTGGCGACCCACGGGTCGTTGATGGGCGCGCCGAGCGTGTGGTCGCCGGAATTGACGGTGATCGTCGCGGGATTGACGTTGTCCGTGTTTTCCACCGTCATCGCCTGACCGGAGAAGGCGTAGCCGGAGGCGGGATCGGCCGCCGTGAGGGCGAAGTTGCCGAGCGTGACCGACGCATCCACGTCGACGGGCACATTCGCCGCGGCGGCGGGGTTGAAGGCGACGAGCGCGTCACGCTTGCTTTCCGGGACCGTTCCGCCGTCCCAGTTAGAGCCCGTATTCCACGCGCCGCCGGCCGATGCGGAAACCCACGCGGTGGCGGAGGGATTAGGATTGTCCGAAACGGTCATGACAATCGCTTTCCAGCCGGCGTAGGCGCCGCCGGTGATGTCGACCTTGGCGACGGCACCCGATTTGGTCGGGAAACCGTCCGCAATGCTGAACTTGGACAGCTCGACATTCGCATCGCAGGCTGCCCGGTAGACGAGCGCCGTGTGCGGCCCGTTCACCATGTCCATGCAGCCTGCGGTGCTGCCGCCCACATGCATGCCGAGGCACACGGGCGAGAGAACGCTCAGGTTGTTGGAGACCACGTAGCCGTATCCCGCAGTGGAGTCCACGGTATCCAGGATGACGGGCGTTTCCGCGCCTTCTGCGCCGAGGACGAGGCTGCCGATCCACTGGTCCTGATTGCTGGCCCGCAAATAAGTGCCGGGCAGCTGCTCCACTTCCTTGTCGCAAACGGCTGCTCCCTGAAGGCCGAACATGCCCTCTTCCACGCGAACGGGGCCATTGAAGGTAAAAGCGTAGGTCGGCCGCATGCAGAACCCGGTGGTCCCGCGCTTGATCAGGCCGCCGTCCGGCGCGCCGCCGAGCGCCGGATCGGCAGCCAGGTTCTGCGTGAGTTCGCACCAGCCTATGTTGGCGTTAAACGCGTTGGTCGAATAAGCGCTGGTATCCAGGATGAAGCCCTTCTCGCCGATGTACGCGCGCGTGATGCCGCTCAGGGAGCCCTTCGGCCGGAATACGCCGCCGTTGAAATGGGCCTCGGACGTGCCGCCGCCGCTGTTGATGTTCCTGGCGCAGAGCGTCGCCCCTTCGTTAAGGTACAGGTAACTTTCCGAATAGTATCGGGCGAGCTGCAAGTCCTCGGTCAGATTGACCACGCCGCCGTTCAGGTGGATGTAGGCGGGCGAGTTGGTCATACTGCCAGACGTGTTTAATCCGCAAGAAAGGGTTTTCGCATTCAGCGTGCCGCCGTTCATGATGAAAGTATTGGTGGCATTCACGCCGGCATTGGCACCCACGCCGAACGTGCCGGCAACGTTGACCGTGCCGCCGTTGAGGGTCAGCTCAGGCCGGCAAGTCTGAATCCCGCGATAATCCCACCCCAGCATGAGCGATACGCTGTTGACTGTGCCGCCGTTGATAGTCACTTTAGGCGCGAGCCCTTGCGGGGCGGTGTTGGTGTCGCCGTTGTAATAACCTGCGCCGAACGTGGACCCGACCGTGAGCACGCCGTTGTTCATGACCAGTTCGCCCGTCGTCTCGGTGTTGTTTGTGGCCGTGGTGTGCGTGCCGGTCCAGAAGTCGCCTCCGGCCACGATGACCGGCGCGTTGGCGTCGTCGCCGGCCGCGCCGATGACGATTTTCCCGTTCGCGATCAGCGCGCTCTGAATGCCGGTCGACGCGGAGTCGCCGTTGGCGGGATAGCCGGTCAGGTCATTGATGTCATAATTGGCTCCGGTGTTGCCGAGGCGGAAGGTTCCCGCGCCGGCGAACGTGAGCGTGCCGGTGCCGGACTTGATGAAAAGCCCCGTGCCGAGGCTGCAGGAAAGCATCGTGAGGTCGTTGTCGACGGCGAGGACAGAACCCCGCGCGCTGCCGGAGTTGACGGTGAGCCCGGGGATGGTCTCGCCCGAACCGGTGTAACGCAACGTGCCGGGGCCGAGAACCAGGTCTGCGGGATCTTTCACGAACGCGAGCGAGTCGATGACCGTGCGGCCGCAACCTGTGGCGAGCCGGCCCGTGAAACCGGAGACGTTGTTGAAGGCGACCGTGCCGCCGCCGCTCGCGGCGGGATTTGCGGCGATTTCATCTTGGCCGGTGAGCGCGCCGGAGACCGTGAGGGAACTGCCATTGGTCGTTGAGAAGACCGCGGGGCCGGCAAAGCTTGCCGCCGAAGCGAGAGTGTTGGAGCCGAATGCAACGGAAATGTTCGCGCTGGCCGAACCGTTGTTGAAGGCGAGCGGGGAACCGGTCAGGGTGTAGCCGTTCACGGCGGAGAAGGAAAGGCCGCCGAGCGTCACGCCCGAAGCGAGCGAGACGGTCGCGCCGCCTTCCTGCGATTCCGTGGAGAACGTGGCCGTGGCGCCGGCCGCGTCGACCGGCGTGCCGCCCTGCCAGTTCGAGCCGGTCGCCCAGTCGCCGCCGGCCGGATTCGTCCAGACGTCGCCGACCGTTGCGGCGGCGGCGACCGTCGCGACGAGGGAAGCCGTAGAAGCGCCCGCGGTCTTGCTGAAGGTGCAGACGGTGCCGGAAGCCGGGTTCGCGAGCGTCACGCGCAAGGCGTTCAAAGCGTCCGCATACGCCAGCGGGACGGTGAGGACGATGTAGGTGCCGGATGTCGTGAGCGGCGAGGAAGCGCCGGCGCTTTCAAAGAGCGAGACGCTGAGCGGCGAGTCGTTGAGATTAGTGAACACGCCTGAAGAAATGAGCGTCACGCCTTTGACGACCCCGAGAGCAACAGAAGTGGCGTCGCCGCCTTCCGTGCCAAGCGTCAGGGAGGCCACGGTCTGCGACGTGTTCGTGATGGCGAGCGACGCACCCGAGGCGAGGGTGAGGTCGGAGGCTGCGGGAAGGGTGCCGTTCAGGCCCACGGCCACCTTGCCGGAACTAATCTTGGTGGGGCCGGTGTAGGTGTTCGCGGCATTGAGGCCGAGCGTGGCCGAGGTGCTTGCGTAAAGGTTGGAAACCGTCAAACCGCCATCCGGCGTGAGGCCAAGGTCGGGAGAAGAGGTCAACGCTTCGGCGAAATTGGCAACGGCGTTGTTGCCGTCAAGAATGACGGTCATGCCTTTCGCGCCGATTTGGACGCTGGAAAGCGAAGCGGCAAGCGCGTTCACCGCTGTCCCCGTGGTGAGACGCGTCCGGAAACAGCCGCCGTCGAAAACCAGGACGAGAGTGCCGCCGTTGTTATACGCGGTGTTGAGAGCAAGAATGCCTCCGTCGTGGACAGTGTTGGTGCTGACCGAACTGTTGGCGTTGAACATGTTCCAGCCCTGCAAATAGGCCGAGCCGCAAATTTCGAGCAGATTGGTTGTTTTGCCGGTCGACATGCCGAAGGACATCTCGCCGCAGTAAATGGATCCCCCGTCATGAAGCACGGTGGAGTTGGCACCGATGTCGTTGCCGATTTTGAACTGGCCGATGATGTTCAGCGTGCCGCCGTGCATTTCAAAACGCGGGGCGCACCGCTGGGGATACGTACCCTGTCCCATTTTGTTGCGTCCCATGTCGAGCGCATTGCTCAGCGTTGTCGTTCCGCCGTAGATGCGCAGGGCAGACTGTACGGGCGTGGGAGCGGTCGCAGCGGTGCCGTTCTGCTTGCCGATGTTGAACCAGGATTTAAACGTGTTGACACCGCCGCGGATTTCGAGAACGCCGGCGGTTTCCTGTCCGTCGGACGTCGTCCACGCGCCGATCTGCGTGTCGTAGTTCTGGTTGACATAGGTGGTGCCGCCGCCTTCGCCGAGGACGACGGTTCCGTTGGCGACCATGAAGCCGGCTATCCCGAGGGTGGGGGCATCGCCGTTGGCCTGAATGTTCAGGCGGTTCTTGTTGATGGAGTCATTGATGTCAAACAGGTTCTCCCCGTACGCGATGCGGTTGACGCCGGACCCCGCGATGTGGAGGGTTCCGGGCCCGGTCTTGATGAAGCCGCCGCCAGGTTGGATAAAGCTGCCGTTGAGCCAGAGGTTGGAGTTCACCTCAAACACGGTGACCTGCGTTTTTGTCACGGTGTTGGAGATGGTGCGGTCCGTGGAACCTTCCGCCGGCCCGTTGTAGCGGAGCGTGCCGGGGCCCAGAACGAGCGTATTGCCCGCGCCGATCGTGCTGCTCTCATACCCATTTGCAAAATTGTCCACGACCAGCGTGCCGCAGCCGAGGATGGTCGAACCGTAATAGGTGTTGTTCGGATTGAGTGCGACAATGCCGCCGCCCGCCGCACCCGGGTTGACCAACACGTTCACACCGCCGCGAATGTGTTCCGTGACATTGGTAGTTACGCCGTTTCCGGGATGGATGGCGAACTCGGCCGGAAGGGCCGCGAAAGGAATCACGGCAAGCACCATAACTGAAAAAATCCTGTCCAATACACTTCTCGATCTCATCTCGTCTATCCTTTTCTTGCGCGAACTACAGCGTCGCCACCAGCGTCAACAGACCGACCCATGCCGCTCTTTTCATTGCTGTCCCTCTTTGAAAGAATCTTTAGCGGGCTGTTTTCACCGTCAATCCCTGATACAACTTGACCGGGATGTCGGTGGTCAGACAGTCGAAGCCCAGCGCCACGCCCAGCGCGTAGTCCGCCTCGGACAGCGTGGGCCAGCCGGTCAGCCCGAGCCCGGCCTTTTTCGCGTCAGCGACGGCTTTGCGGCAGGTCTTGTCCATGACCGGCGCAACCCGCTTGCAGCCCAGCGCGAGCGCGGTCTTGATCGTCTTCTCATCCAGCGCCCCGCCGACGATCAGCCCGATGTCGGCCTCCGGGTAGAGCCGCTTCATCGTGCCCAGCGCGCGCTTGTCGAAGGAGGTGAAGAAGTAGGTGCCGCGCGGCAAAGTGGACTGGGCCGCCTCGTGCAGGGTCTTGCAGTACGTCTCCAGCCGCGCCATGGTGTACAAGTTGGAGTTACTGGTCTTCATCTCCAGCTCGATGAAGATGTCCGGCTTGTCTTTGAAATAATTCAGGAGATCCTGCGCGAACGGGATCGGGTCGCCGGACTTCTTGAGCTTCAGCGCCTTCACCTCGTCCGCCGTCAGGTTCTCGACCACGCCCATCCCCGTGGTGGTGCGCTCGAGCTTGTCGTCATGCAAAATCACGAGCGCGTTGTCCTTCGTCAGGCGGATGTCGGTCTCGAACCCGCGCAGGCCTTTTTCATAGCAGGCGCGGAATGCGCCCAGGCTGTTCTCATCGTACTCCTTCGCGCCGCCCCGGTGCGCCAGCAGCCGCGGCGCATTGGCCGCATTCCCCCACGCCACCGCCAGCATCACAGCGCCGGCGACCAGACCCTTCGTCATTCTTTTAACCTTCCCTTTGTTCGCTTTGTCATCGCACAAAAATCGCGGTTCCCGGCGGAGACCAGCGCACGTAGGCGACGCCGCCGGCACCGACTCTGACCCGCAAGCTCACCGTCGGCTCCACGCCGTCCATGGCCACGGTCCACTTCGAAGCGTCAAACCCGCCGGCCACCTGCAGGAACGGCGCATTGAGCGCAACCGGCGCAAGGCCGGTCTGATTGCGGACGCGGACGACACCGCCGTTGGCCGTCAGCGCACTCACTTTCAGCGGCACCGTCTGGCTCGCAAGCACGTCAAACCCGGCACCGTCCTCCAGCGTGACGTCCGCCACCGTTCCCGTACCTCCCAAAAATCCGCCGCTCTTCACGGTGACCGCGCTCGCCGACAGCGAGCCGTCCACGCGCAACACACCCTGCGTGACCAGCGTCGGCCCCGAATAGCTGTTGTCCGTGGAGGCCAAACGCAGCGTGCCCGAGCCGGACTTCAGAAGGCCGCACTTGAAGGTGACATTCTTGAAGAACGTCGGACTGTTAGGCCAGGCGGGGATGTCCTGCAAGGGCGCTTCAAAGGTCACATCGGGGTTCGCGTCTGCCGTGATGTCGCGGACCACGAATTCGGTCTTGCCGTTGTAGTTGGTCTTGCCGACCGGGTAGTCGACGGAGAAATCGAGGCTGTACCCGAGGCTGAAGCGGCAGTTGCTGCCGACGACCGCGAACGTATAGGCGTTCGTGCCTTCAAAAACCGTCCTGCCGCCGAGCCCCATCACGCCCCACACTTTCGAACTGGCGGTGCCGCCGTTGTAGATGACTTTCGCATTGTGGAACGTGAGCGGGCCGAAGCCGTTGCAGGTGCCGTTCGCCAGGCGCAGCGTGGCGTTTGAAACGACGGTCGCCATCTTGACGGAGGAGGCCAGTTGGCCCAGCGTGTCAGACTGCATGAAGGACAGCTCCCCGCCCGAACGGACCAGCAGCGTGCGGGTCGTTACCTGGGGATTGCCCACACAGCTGTTGACCTTGTTCTCACCGTTGCCGCCGTAAGGCACGAGCAGCACGCCCTCCGCGACATCGATGTCGCCGGAGAAGGTGGAGGCGTGGTTCGCCAAGCTCAGCGTGCCGGGCCCCCTCTTGCCGAAGTTGCTGGGGACGGGGAACTGCTTGACGTCGCCCCACGGCGCCGGGCCGTCGTCGATCGGCATGCTGACCGTCACGTCGACGTTGGCGTTGCCCGTGATGTCGTCCGGGGTAAAGTAGACCATGCCGTTGATGCCGCAGCGCATCAGGCTGGTGTTGTTGTTGGCGAGCGTGTAGGCGTTCGTGCCCTTGAAGGCCACGTCGCCGTCGAAATAGAAGGTGCCCCATTTGGCGTTCATCAGCCACAGGGTCGCCGTGACGACGTTGGTGTAGGTCGCCAGAAAGACATTGGTGCTCGTGGCCACTGTCACGTCGCCTTGGGTGACCTCGTATACCTCAGACTGGTAGACAAAGTTGGTGTAGGCGACCGAGATTCTGTTCGTGTACTGCGCCAAGACCGCGTCGATGGGGGTCGCGAGGTAAGTGGCGACCGTGTTCGCCGAGATCTGGTTGGTCACGGTCGTCGTCTCGCCGCCGGAGGTCGTGCTGACGACCTGGTTCGAGACCGTGACCACATTGGCGGCGTTGGTGTAATAGCCGGGCTGGTAGGAGACGTTGCCCGCAGCATGCCCGGAGTAGTCCAGTTTCGCGTTGTTCAGGACCAGCGGGCCAAAGGAGTTGACTTTGCCCGCCGTCTGCTTCAGCGTGCCCCCGTCAACCTCGATCGTGATCAGCGAGCGCGAATAGGCCTGCCCCATCACGTCCGACTGGTTGAAGTGCAACACCGCGTTCGTGCCGACGTAAAGGCGGTGCGGCACGCGGGGGTTGCCCAGCGGCGAATAGGGGGCTGTACGGGAAACTTGCCGCCCGTTCAGGAACAGCGTGCCTTCGGCCACGCTGACGTCCCCCGTATAAAAATTCTTCGGGTAGCTGAGTTCCAGCGTGCCCGGCCCTTTCTTGGTGAAGCGGGTGTTCACGCCGTTGTCGTAAGGCGTGTAGCCGATGGGGAGTCCGAAGATGACGTCGGAGTTGGCGTTTCCGGTGATGTCCGCGACAACCAGATCGCTCGGCTCGTACTTGCCGAAGGTGAAACCGCAGGTGCTCTCGTTGCCGACGACCGGGAAGTTATAGACGTTCGTCCCGCGGAAGACGACGTTGCTGCCGAAGGTCATCGTACCCCAGTAACGCCAACTTACGGGCTGCCCGCCGGAATAGGTCAGCTTGGCGTTGTCGAAAATCACGGGGCCGACGATGTTGCCGCAATCCGGAGGCATGTTCAGCGTGCCGCCGACGATGTTCAGCGTCGTCAGGATGCGACTCGTCGAATGGCCGCCCCCGAAGGTGCCATAGTTCTTGAGCGTCAGCGCGGCGTCATTCGTCACGGTGATCGTCCGCGCCGCGCGCGGATTACCCAGTGTGCCCCATGTTGCGTTCACCGCATCGTTGTTGGCGTCGGAGATCAGTTCGCCGCCCTCGATCAGCAGGTCGCCCGCATACGTATGATTCATGTTGTTGATGCGGAGCGTCCCGGGACCGCTCTTGATGAACTTCGTGACCGCGACGAGGTTGCTGCCAGCCAGCAGATAAGGGACGCTGTTCGAGAAGACGACGCTGCCGGCCGACACCGCTTCCGAAAACGTCACGTTAGTAACGGAAGTCGAATCATCGAACCGCACGTCCGATCCGGGCGCGAAGGCCACCGTCTCGCCTTGGCTCGACCAGTTCAGGTCCGACGTGTTCCACGCGGCGCTCGCACCGCCCAGCCACAGCAATTCGTCCGCCTTCGCCACTTCTGCGACACACACCGCCAACCAAGCCCCGGCAAAAAACCGGAGGCCGCGTTTCGCCAGAACATCCGAATCCATCCGTGCTCTTCCTTTCTTTTCTGCTTCGGGTGCCAGTACACCAAAGTCCTGTTAGCCCTTTGTGAACCCTTCGCAAAAAACAGGCATCGGCCGAGCGACCGGCATTCCCTGACCGTTTAAACCGCTTGGTAGGGTTGCGTCCACGCCACCTGCACATCGGGATGGAAGTGGCGCGTATAGCCGCTCGGCACGCTGGACTCGACCTTGGCGCGGACATAGAGATCGTCCGAGGCCATCCGGTAAGACGCCTCCGTCCCTTCAACCAGCTTGACCGTCTTGCCGATGTCAGCGGAGTAGACCGGGATCGTGCGCGCCCCGCGGCCCTTCTCGGCGGGGCTCTCCACCGTGCGGACAGACTGATCGAACCCGCGCTTCGTGGTGATGAACCGGATGCGGTAGGTGACGCCCGGCACCGCCTGCACCTTCACGCGCAGCGTGCGGTCGGCCGCGCTGAACGCCACGTCTTCCAGCGACACGCCAGTGGAAGCATAGAAGTCGCCCGCGTGCATCGCCCCCAGCAGCGCCTCGGGCGTCAGCGCCGCGCTGCGTACCATGACCCAGGCGTCCGCCAGACGTTGCTCCGGCGTGCGGTTGAGGTAGTAGTGCGTATCGTCCGAGCCGACGCCGAAGAGCAGCGGCTGTCCCTTGAGGCAGCGGAAGGCGTTGACCGTGTCCCAGAACGAATCGCAGGTCACGCCCATCGCGTCCGGATGCGGCGCGAAAGCCGAGCCGCCGTTGCAGATCTCGAAAAACTTCACCTCGGGATTGTCGATCAAGTTCTGCGGCTTGATATCCCAATAGACCCACTGCGGATGGTTCAGCATCAGCAGGGAGGGCCGCCGCTGCTGCTTGGCCAGCTCCGCAACTTCGGCCGCGTTCTGGCGAATCAACCCGCTCACGGTCAGCGACTCGTCCTTGATGGTTTTGCTCAGCGGCCCGCCTTTGACAGAGGCGACCGCTTCCGGCAGGTTGAGATAATTCAGATGGACGTTGATCCCGTTGAGGACCTGCGTGATCTCCACTGCGGGCATCAGGAGGAACTTGCCAGACTCGTTGAAGCGCTTCTGCATCTCTTCATAGGTCTTGAGCCGCACGGAGGTCTTGCCGTTCTCTTGGCGGATATCCGCCTCCTTGCCGAATGCCTGCGCGTAGGCGTCGAAGATCGGGCGCGTCACAGCCGGCGGCCACTTGGTTTCCTTGTCCGCGACCGTCCTCCAGCCATTTATATCGGACGCGAAAAGGTTGTGATCGCTCAGCGCCAAGAAATCGTAGCCGAGCTTTTTGTAGATGTCGACCGCCTGTTCCGGAAAGACGCGCCCGTCCGACCAATAGGTGTGCATGTGAAACATGCCGCGTCGCCAACCGCCAGCCGCCGCGACGCCGGAGTTTGACACCGACGACCGGCATCCCGCCAGCAGACCCAGCCCGCTGTACCCCATCGCCTTCAGCGCCTCGCGGCGCGTGATGCAAGCTCTCATGTTTTATTTCCCCTGTCGTTTTGCGTGGGCAATCCGCGTAAACGCCTCCTAGCCAGCCGTCTCTTGCGATGCCCGAAAAGAAACCCTAACCGCCATTCCCTTTCATGATGCCACAAATGTGCGCCGCTCGGACATCCGTCTGAATGGAGTATTTATTGGGTAGACTCCCCGCCGTCGGCGGATCCGCGGAAGGGCAGAACTACCTAATTTTCCGGCAACCCGGACGCCGCGCATCACTCCTGTACGGGCGCGTCCATTTCCAGCCGCCGGGCGTGCGCGAGCAGATAGCGCTCGGCCTCGGCACACCAAAGCCCGTTGTTGCGGCCGCAGATCTCGGCCAGCGCGGCATAGAAGGGCTCCGTCTGGCCGAGCTTGGCGAAATCCTCCAGCGCGGTCAGCGGCAGCGCGACGTGCGTGTAGATCAGTTTCTTGCCGCCCGGAATCGCGGGCAGGTTCAGCGTCGCCTCGCGCGCCGCATCCAGCCCGCCCACGTGCGTCACCATGACCGAAGGATTGACGCGGCCCTCGGCCGAGAGGGCGATCGAGTCGATCATGTCCCGGGCGTTGCCGCCGGACGAGCCCACCACGTGGTGTCCGCTGTAATGGACGTCATAGAAGTTGAAGGGGGCCTTGAACTTCGGGTCGGTCGGCCCGGCGAAGAAGTTCAGGCATCCCAGGAAGCCGAGCAGCGCCGAGGCCTGCTCGATCAGCGCCGCCACCGGCGCGAAAACGAACACGTCGTCGAAGCCCTGTCCGCCGTTCAGCGCCTTGAGGGCCGGCACCGGATCGTCCATCTCCCGCGTGTTGACGAACTGCAGATCGACGCCCGCCGCGCGCGCGGCCGCTTCGGGGAACAGCTGGCGCGCGCGCGCCAGACGCGCCGGATCGACGTCGGTCACCACCAGCCGGCCCGGGCGGTTCTCCTTGCCGTGCAGCGCCAGATCGATCGCGCCCAGCCCCATCGGGCCACAGCCCGCGAGGATGATCATGCTGCCGCCCGCCTTCACGCCCATCTTTAAATCGTATTCCCCAAGCTTGTAGTGGTACGTGCTGCGGAAGGCCCCCATGATGCAGGAGAAGGGTTCGCCGAGCGAAGCCTTGTAGTAGGCGTCCCCGTGGTACGGGAGCAGGCAGTCCATGTCCATCACCGTCTTGGGGATCAGGATGCGCGTGGCCTCCCCCCCGATCGTCTGCCAGGCGTAGCCGATCGTGTAGACCTCGCGGCCCGGCACATTCAGCGCCGGCTGCACGCTGTACTTCTGCCCGGCGCGGAATTTGTGCCGCCAGTTTTTCCCGACCTTCAGGATGCGGCCGCAGAACTCGTGGCCGATAATGGTCGGATGCTGCGCCACATCCTTGGGCACACGCTTGTGCCGGGTGCCCTGCATAGCGGCCTTGTAGTCCGACATGCAGATGCTGTTGGACACGATGTCGGCGAGGATGTCGTCGTCGGTCATTTCGGGCAGTTCAAACCGCTCCAACCGCAGATCCTTTTCTCCATACAGCCGTAAGGCGAGTGATTGCATGCTTCGGTTCTCCCTCTCTTTGAACCCTCGCCATTTTCCAAAAAAAGCTGACGATCCGAAGAGTGAAGTCACTGTAATGGCCGCGCATGCATGTTTTCAACACCGGAACCAGAGTACTTTTTAGGTAGTTTCGGTCACGTTCGGGCGTTTCGACGCCATCCCCCGGCGGCAGCTCCCTGTGGTGTCCTGCCCGTTAAAACATCGCCGCCGCCCCGTCCCGAAGCATCATCTTCCCCAAAACACCGCGGTCTCCAACGCCCGCTCCCACCCTTTAATAAGCTGCAGCAGGCGTTCGCTGTTCATCAAGGGCACGTACCGCCGATCTTCCGACCACTGCCGGTCAATCTCCGCCTGGCTGGACCAATACCCGACCGCCAAACCCGCCAGATAGGCCGCCCCCAGCGCCATGGACTCGCCGGCTTTGGGACGGCTGACCGGAACCCCCAAGATATCAGACTGGAACTGCATCAGCAGATCGTTCTCGGTCACCCGGCCGTCCACGCGGAACCCGGCGATCGAAATACCCGAATCCGCCTCCATCGCCTTCAACACGTCGCGGGTCTGAAAGGCGATGCCTTCGAGCGCGGCGCGCGCGATGTGGCCCGCCTTCGAATCGCGCGTCAACCCCATCAGCGTCCCGCGCGCCTGCCGCTGCCAGTGCGGCGCGCCCAAGCCGTCGAACGCGGGCACCATGTACACGCCGCCGTTGTCCGGCACCGTGGCCGCCAGCTTCTCGGCGTCGGCCGTCTCGCGGATCAGGCCCAAGCCCTCCCGCAGCCATTCGAGCGCGGCCTCGGCCACGAAAATCCCGCCCTCGAGGGCGTAAACCACCTGACCGTCCACAGCCCACGCGATGGTCGTCAGCAGATTGTTCTTCGAGCGGATCGGCGTGTTGCCCGTGTTCATCATCATGAAGCAGCCGGTGCCATACGAGCACTTCACCATTCCCGGCGAAACACAGCGCTGGCCGAACAGGGCCGCCTGCTGGTCGCCGACAATGCCCGCGATCGGCACGCCATCGGCCAGAAAGGGTTCCCGCGTCACCCCGTACACCTCGCTGGAGGGCCGGACCTGCGGCAGCATACACGCGGGTATGCCGAAGAACGCCAACAGCTCGCGGTCCCACTCCCCCGTGTGGATGTTGTACAGCATCGTGCGCGACGCGTTCGAGGCGTCGGTCACATGCACCTCGCCGCGCGTACAGTTCCAGACCAGCCACGTGTCCACCGTCCCGAAAAGCAGCCGCCCCGCTTCCGCCCGGCGGCGGGCGCCGGCCACATGGTCGAGGATCCATTTGACCTTGGTGGCGGAAAAGAACGCGTCCGGCACCAGACCGGTTTTGTCGCGGATCCATTCGGCGCGGCCGTCCCTTTTCATCTGTTCGCAGACATCGGCGGTGCGGCCGTCCGACCAACTGATCGCCGGATAGACCGGACGCCCCGTTTCGCGATCCCAAACCAGCGTCGTTTCGCGCTGGTTCGTGATGCCGACGGCCGCAATGCGGTTGCCGGTCAGCCCCGCCGACGCGAGCGCCTCGGCGGCCACCCCCGCCTGGGTCGACCAGATCGACAGGCCGTCCTGCTCCACCCATCCCTCGCGCGGCGAGTTCTGCTCCAGCCTTTTCTGCGCGAAGGAGACGGCTTTGCCGTCGTGGTCGAAAACCACCGCGCGCGAATGGGTGGAGCCTTGATCCAGCGCCAGCACATAGTGCCGCCCGGCCCCGCGGGCGCGGGGCGCCCTGAAAAGCGGACCGGTTTTCGATTCCGCAAGCGCGATGGCCTCCTTGCGCGAATGCACGCGGATCTTCTTGTACATGTTTCTGGCGTGCACCGCCACCGTGGTCGCGCTCAGCCCCAACTCGGCCGCGATCTCCTTGTTGCTGAGGCCGCCGGCGATGCGCTTCAGCACGTCCCGCTCGCGCACCGTGAGTAACGGCTCGGCAGTCGCGGCGCGCCCTTTCTGAGACGCACCGGATCCCGTCATTTCCCCGCCCGGTGGGGCCTTTCCTGTTGCGACACCACTCATAGTCAGGGAAGGATGTTGCGCGATCCTTTCGCGCCGGACAAGCAAAAAGCGGAAGTTAACGCTCGTCGGCCCACGCCACCGTGGCTTTCAGGGCCCGGTTCCATCCGTCCACCCGCTGCTGCACGCTGCCCGGCTTCGCCGAGGGCGCGAATCTCCGGTCCTCCTTCCACTGCTGGTCGATCTCGTCCTGGCCCGACCAGAACCCGACGGCCAGGCCGGCCAGATAGGCCGCCCCCAGCGCGCGCGTCTCGAACGCCTTCGGGCAGCTGATCGGCACCCCGAGAATATCGGACTGGAACTGCATCAGCAGGCGGTTCGCCGTGCCCTCGCCGTCCACCCGCAGCTCCGAAATCGGAATGCCCGAGTCGGCCTCCATCGCCTTCAGCGCATCGCGCGTCTGGTAGGCGATGCCCTCAAGCGCGGCGCGGGCGATATGGCCCGCCGTGGTGTCGCGCGTCAGCCCCACCAGCGTTCCCCGCGCGGCCGGCTTCCAGTGCGGCGCGCCCAAGCCGTCGAAGGCCGGCACCATGTACACCCCGCCGCTGTCCGGCACGGTCGCGGCCAGCTCGCGGACGTCCGCCGCATTGCGGATGATGCCCAGCCCGTCGCGCAGCCAATCCACCACGTTGCCCGCGACGTAAACGCTGCCTTCCAGCGCGTACGTCACCTCGTTCCCCAAACGCCAGGCGACGGTCGTCAGGAGGTTGTTCTTCGACAGAATCAGCCGGGAGCCCGTGTTCATCACCATGAAGCAGCCGGCTCCGTACGTGCATTTGGCCATGCCGGGCACATTGCAGCGCTGCCCGAACATCGCCGCCTGCTGGTCGCCGACAACCGCCGCGATCGGCACGCCCGCCGCAAAGAAAGGCGCCTGCGTGACGCCGTATCGCTCGCTGGACGAGCGGATCTGCGGCAACATGCTTTCCGGAATGCCGAAAAAGGCCAGAAGCTCGCGGTCCCATTCGCCCGTGTGGATGTTGTACAGCATCGTATGGGAAGCGTTCGACGCGTCGGTCACGTGGACCTCGCCCTGCGTGCAGTTCCAGATCAGCCAGGTGCCGACCGTGCCGAACAGCAGGCGCCCCGCCTCGGCCGAGCGGCGCGCGCCCTTCACGTGGTCGAGGATCCATTTGATCTTGGTGGCGGAGAAGTAGGCGTCGGGCACTAGGCCAGTCTTGGCACGGATCCACTCCGCACCGCCCTCTTTTTTCAGCCGGTCGCAGAAGTCGGCCGTGCGCCGGTCCTGCCACATGATCGCGGGACAGACGGGCCGGCCCGTCTCGCGGTCCCAGACCAGCGTGGTCGCGCGCTGGCTCGCGATGCCGATCGCGGCGATCTGGTCCCCGCTCAGTCCCGCGGAGGCGATCGCCTCCGCCGCCACGCCGGCCTGCGTTGACCAGATCGAAAGGCCGTCGTTTTCAACCCATCCCGGGCGAAGATAGCCGAGCGACACCTTTTTTTGCGCGCACGAGACCGGCCGGCCCTTCTTGTCGAACACGACCGCGCAGGAACGCGCCGTACCTTGGTCAAGCGCCAGGATGTACTGCCGGGCCGCCGACACGCTGCGGATGAAATGGGCGGGACGTCTGGGCTCAAGCTCTGCGGCCGCCAGAGCTTCCTTGCGCGAATGCACGTTGATCTTCTTGTAGATGTTCCGGATATGAACGGCGATCGTGTTCGCACTGACGCACAGCTCCGCCGCGATCTCCTTGTTGCTTTTGCCCGCAATCACCCGGTCCAGAATATGGCGCTCGCGCACCGTCAGCAAACGGAACGTCTCACGCGCCCGCTGATCCTGCGGAGGCGCGCCGCGCCGCGCCGGGCTTCGGCCTTCTTCTGTGCTTTGAGAGCTTCTCATACGTTGTAGATTAGCAAAAACATCTGCGTATGCTCAACTGCTCGAACACGTGAACACGCGGGCCACGCCTTTCGGCCTTGCCCTATCTCCCGAATCCTGCCACAGTATGAGAATGGTTTTTTGAAAGAGAGCGAGCGCCTTATGAAAAAGTTTTCCCTGCCCGTGTTTGTCTTTCTCTTGGCCCTGCGCGGTTGGGCCGGAGATCCGCCGGCGACGTCGGACGCGGTGGTCTACACGAACGACTGCGTCGTGTACACGATGCCAGCCGGAACATGGTCGCTGGCCGACGATTACTGGTTAACCAACAGGTGGGTCCGGGACGGATCAGGCAACCTGATCTCGGACTTCTCCGCAACCTCGCTTATCACGAACTTTGTCCAAAAGGGGCCCGGCACGCTTCGCGCCTGGTGGGCCGTCGACACGGTCGGAAAAAGCCGCGTCTACGCCAATGCGACCTGGACGGTTCAACAGGGCGTGCTTTCGATTCAGCAGTCGGGCACCACCTCCATCATGAACAACAGGGCGAATCTGAACATCCGGCTTGGCGAAGGAACCCAGCTCCTGTTCGACTCGGATTCCGCCTCCGGTTTTTATCCGTGCGGTCACCTGACCCTGCAGGGAGCCGCCGTCGTGGGCGAGCGGGGGCTGCAGAAGGCCGCCAAAACGCTCACGGCCAATACGGCGCAGGCGAAAAACACGAGCTTCGAAAATCCCCTGGCCAGCATTCAGGCCCTGTTCATGAACGGAACGGTGACGGTCCTGCCGAGCGCGCAGGAATCGGTGATCGACGCCCCCTACCTTCTTGTCGGCAGCGCCAACCTCACCTATCCCACCGTCTTTGCTGTCCAAGAGGGTGCCACCTTGCGCATCCGGGCCTGCATGGCCGACGACCTCGCCAACCACGACGGCAGCACGACCAACCGCGTCCGGAGCGGCTTCGTCAAGACGGGCAAGGGCACGCTGATTCTGACCCAGCCGTGCACGATCTCAGGGACGGTCGTCGTTCAGGACGGCACGGTGGTGCTGGAAAAATACGCGGATTTCGGCAGCGCGCAGCTGATCCTCGCCGACAATGCTAAAGTCGTTTTGGCGGACGGGGCCGCGCTCAAGACCTACGGGGCCGTCTCGCAGTGGCCCGCGGTCCTGCAGGAGGCGGCCATCCATGTGGATGCCATGACGTATGCCGACCGGACGGGAACGACCGTGAACCCCCTGCGCAATTTCGGCACCGTCGGCGGGGCCTTCACGCGAACGACGGGAAGCTCCTATGCCACCGTGCAGGCGGACGCTTTCGGAGCGGGCCGCCCGGGACTGAGCCTGGGAAGCGGCTCCGCCTACCGGCTGACCGGGTTCACGAACACGGTGCCGCAGATCACCCTTTTCGCAGTCATGAAGCGGACCGCAAAGGATCAATGGGGCGGCCCCTTTTCCTTCTCTTCCCTGACCGCGACGAACGGGGACAACGGCGCGGGCATCCGGGCCTGGTATCTTGAGAACTCCGGCACGAACGCAAGCGGCAATTTCGCTTACATGGATGTCCAGTACAACAGGAACCAGCTGGTTCAGCTCAACAACGCCTTCGCGTGGGACGCGCCCGTCATGTCGATGGCCTACACCTGGGGAGGCGGCGCCAATTCGACCAACGTCTTCCTGCAGCGCACGCTGGCCCAGACGGTGGCGAACACCAATAACAGCGGCGTCGCGTTTACGGTCAACCACGACATGCTGTATCTGTGGAGCCGTTCCAGCTCTTACGGCAACAGCATGAACGCGTTCTCCGGCATCTTCGGCGAGGTGCTCGTTTACTTCCGCTCCCTGACGCCGGCCGAAATCACGGGGGTTCAGGACTACCTCATGCACAAATGGTTCGGCGCACCGCAGACGGCCACTCAGGCGCCGCTGACGGTCACCGTCAACACCAACGATACGGCCAGCCTGGCGATCCCGCCCGTCGCGGCCGTCAAGAAGGCGGGGGCCGGGACGCTGTCGCTCTCCTCGGTGGGCTCCGCCGCGACCAATCTGCTGTCGCTTGACGAGGGCACCCTGCGCTTCGCCGAGTCCGTCGTCCACCGCAAAGCGGAAATCTGGCTCGACCCCAGCGACGCGGGCTCGCTGACGACCAACGGCTCGGGCCGCGTGACGGCCGCCCTGAACAAAGGGCGTTGCGGCGGAACGTGGGTCCCGAACACCACGGGGCCGACGCTCGGAACGAATTACACGGCGCTGCGGACGGCGTTCGAATTCCAGGGCGCGCAGGCGCTGAAGCTGCAGACGTTCCGCAATACGGCCGGCGAGTCGAACCAGGCGCTGACGGTCTTCACGGTGCTGACCCGTTCCTCCGACTTGGGAGCCTGGAGCGGGGCCTTCGTGTTTGCCCCGTCGCTCGCGTTGCTAACCAACAATGAGGATCTCGTTCGGCAACGGCTGCTCTACCAGACTGCGGACGGCACACAGCGCGATTACGTTTGCGGAGGCGGCGGATTAAACAACTTGATCACGCTGCCGGGCGACCCCAAGCTTCCTTATCTGGTCGCTTTGGAAGAGGCACCGAAGTCTTTACTGCTTTCGGCGGAATGGGCCGAAGGGTATGGCTGCCCGACGAATGCGCTCTTCGGTTTCACGAAAGCCCGCGAGAGCCGCGGCCTGGAATTCGTCCAGCTGGGCGCCCGCATCACGACGGGATACACGCCCCGCTGTTTCTGGAAGGGAGCGGTCGGCGAATTCCTGGCCTTCAACTGTGAATTGACGCCGGCGGAGAAGAAGGCGGTCATGGACTACCTGCGGATCCGCTGGCAGGGAACCGGCAATGCGAGCCCGGATGACATCCCCGAGGTGATCGCGGGGGTTCAGCCGGATGAAAGGCCCGACGCTTCATTGACCTTGGCGGCCGGAACACGAGTGGAGCAGACGGCAAAAACGCAGGCGGTGAACGATCTGACCGTCGGTCAAGGGGCGGCCTTTGAGCGCAGCGGCGTGACGAACGCCGCCGATTTCGCCCTCTTCAACGTCTCTGGCGCCCTGTCTTGGCCCTCGACCGTTTCGCTGAGCCTGCTCGCGCTGCCCGGCGACAATGCCGCGCTGTTCACGTATGGGACCTGTGCCGGAACGCCGGTTTGGACGATTTCCGGCGAAGGGACCCAAACCTGCACCGTGACGGATAAGATCACCGAAAAGGCCATCTGGCTGATCCGCAACAACGGCACGCTGATCATGGTGAAATAAGGCTGACGCCCAAGCCGATTCACCAAATCCCGACGATGCGTTCCACTTCCGGTTAACGGCGGAAACACCCCTTCGGCCCCCCATGCGGTCGATAAAACGGGTATTCTAGTATTAATATATATTATTAGATTTGACACATGATTATATATATTAATATATTTCTTATGCCGGACAGGTGACGCCGCCGCCGACACGTCCTTCCCGCAGGTTTATTTTCCGCGTCATCAAAGACCAGGGTTTTGCGAGGATACGGCTTGCGCCGTCGCCACGGGACCTGTATGATTTCTATGTTTTTATGGGGTCTCTTTGCGAATGGAGGAGCAAGAATGTGTCTTTGGGGCCGTCAGTCCCTTTTCATCGCCAGCGTCGCGACAAGTCTTGGCCTCTCGGGTACATACGTCTCGGCTGACAGTCCATCCGGCAGCGCCGGCGGGGGCGGAGTGTTGACGTGGGCAGATTGCATGGCCAAGGCCATCGAGCACAACCCCGACATCCGGGCCGCGCAGTTCAATCTCGACAAGGCCTACTCGTCGCTGCGGGCCACAAAAGGAGCGAGATTCCCCTCGGTTTCTCTGGAGTCCAGCTCTTCGCAGTCCGACACCGGCGTCACCCAGGGCGGCGCGGCGGGAGCGACCGCGACGTCGCAACAGATGCTGGAGGACGAGACGAGCGTGTCGCTGATCACCAGCTATCAACTGTATTCCGGCGGACGGGTGAGCGCGGAAATCCGCAGCGCGTCCGCGGCGCGGAGACACGCGGGCGCCAGCCTCGACGCGACACGCCACACGATCCTTTGCGACCTCCGGCGCGCATTCACGCGTCTCCTGTACGCGCAAGAGCTCATCCTCCTTTCGGAAAGCATCGCGCGGCAGCGCAAGGACAACCTCGACCTGGTCCAGTTGCGGTTCGAAGGCGGCATCGAGCACAAGGGGTCCTACATGCTGAGCAGCGCCCTGAACGAAGAAGCGCTCATGGACATCCGCAAGGCGGGCCGGGCGCGGCGCGTCGCGCAACTTGAGCTGGCGAGGCTGATGGGAGCCCGCGAAGCGGACGGGCTCTGCATCACGGGAACCCTACAAACGGCGTGGGACATCGCGTCGACCAATTGGGACGAACGGGTCGCCACCCACCCGCTCTGGCGGGCACAGGACGCGTTGTACGACGTGGCCAAGGAGAGCGTCGAGAAATCCAAGAGCAAAATGCGGCCCACGCTCGCGCTCGTCGGCTCATCGTCCGTGTATTCGGAAGAGATGGATCTCGACCAGCACAGATGGAAGCTCGCCCTGGTCTTGTCCCTGCCGGTCTTCACGGGCGGCCAGAACATCAACGAGTTGGCGGCCAGCGAAGCGGGGGCGCGCATGGCCGGCGAAGAACTGCTCAGCACGCAAACGAAGTTGCGCACGCAGATGGAAAGCGCCCTGCTGCTGTTGATCGACGCCCGCGAACGGGTCGAGGTGCAGCGCACGTTGCTGAAGGCCGTGACCGTCCGGGCGGAAATCGCCCGCCAGCAGTTCAACAGCGGCCTGCTGCGGTTCGAGAACTGGGACCTGATCGAAAACGACGGGATCGCCAAACAGAAACAGATGCTGGACGTGCTCCGCGACGCCATGCTGGCCGATACGGACTTGAGGCAGGCGCTGGGATCGGGGGACTTGCCATGAAGAAAATCATCGTCGCCGTCTTCGTCATCGCCGTGCTGCTGGCGCTCGGCCGTTTTCTGGCGCCGCGGCCGGCGCGCAAACCCGTCTACAAGGACGTGCCCGTCTCTTTGGGCGACGTGAAGGTCGTCATCAGCACGACCGGCGGCGTCGTGCCCCAGAACCGGGTGGAACTCAAGCCGCCGGTGCCGGGCCGCATCGAAACCATGAACGTCGATGAAGGACAGATCGTGTCGCAAGGGCAAATTCTGGCGCTGATGAGCTCGACCGAGCGCGCCTGTCTGCTGGACGCCGCCCGCGCGCGCAGCAAAGAGGAGTACGAAAAGTGGAAGGCGTACTATAATCCGGTCCCGATCCTCGCGCCGCTCGACGGCCTGATCGTTTCGCGCAATGCCGAACCGGGTCAGACCGTGAACTCCATGCAGGCGGTCCTCGTGCTTTCGGACCGCCTGATCGTCCGTGCGAACGTCGATGAGACGGACATCTCACGGGTCAGCGTGGGAATGAAAGCGGTCATCAGCCTGGACGCCTATCCCGACACCGTGTTTACCGGCCGGGTCGACACGGTCGCGTTCGAAGCGGTGCTGGTCAACAACGTGACCGTCTACGAGGTGGAGGTGCTGCCGGACGCGCCCCCCTCTTTCATCAAGAGCGGAATGACGGCGAACGTCGACTTCATCGTATCGCACCGTTCGAATGTGCCGACCCTTCCGGTGACGGCGGTCACGACCGCAAAGGACGGGAAACATGAGGTGCTGATCCGCACGGGAAGCGGACCGGAAAGCCGCGAGATCACGAAACGCATTGAGACCGGGCTCGACGACGGCAAAATGATCGAGATCGTTTCGGGGCTGAACACTGGCGATGTGGTCTTGGAGCGCATCGTCGACCTGTCCAAGAAAGAGGAAGAGGCCTCTTCATCCCCGTTCAGCATGCCTCAACAACCCCAGCAAGGCGGCGGGGGCGGCGGCCCTCCCGGCGGCTGAGGCGGACACCCCGACACGCCATGATACACCTGCGCGATATCCAGAAGATCTACCGGATGGGCAATGTGGACGTCCATGCCTTGCGGGGCGTGTCGCTCGACATTGCGCAGGGCGAATTTGTCGCGATCATGGGAGCCTCGGGCTCAGGCAAATCGACCCTCATGCACATCATGGGGCTCCTCGACGTCGCCACGTCTGGAACGTACGCGCTCGACGGCCGCGAAGTGAGCGGGCTGACGGAGGATGAACTGGCGGTGCGGCGACGCGAAAGCATCGGTTTCGTCTTCCAGCAATTCAACCTCCTGGCCCGCACGACGGCCCTCGAGAACGCATCGCTTCCCCTCATCTACAACCGCAGCAGCAACGCCGTCCGAGCCCCCGCGGCCGTCCTGTCCGAAGTCGGGCTGAGCGACCGGCTGCTGCATAAGCCCAACGAAATGTCGGGCGGCCAGCAGCAGCGGGTGGCGTTGGCCCGCGCGCTGGTCAACAACCCGGCCATCATCCTGGCCGACGAGCCCACGGGAAATTTGGATTCGGAGAGCTCCAAAGAAATCATGCAGATGCTGGCGAACCTCAACCGCATGGGCATGACCGTCGTCGTCGTGACCCACGACGCCGAAGTCGCCGCCAATGCCCGACGCATCGTGCACATGCGCGACGGCCGGATCCAGCAGGACGAGCGCAGAGAGGCCAAAGCGGAGGAGTCCGTACCGCATGCCGCGGCAACGGCCTCCGGCCAGAAGAAGGGCGGGCACCGCTGGGTGATGCTCGGAAAACTCAACGCCCTGTTGCGGCAGGCCATGCGCTCGCTCGCCGCAAACAAAGCGCGCGCGGCCCTCTCCACGCTGGGTGTGCTGATCGGCGTCAGCGCGGTGATCGCCATGATGGCGCTGGGCCGGGGCGCGCGCGCAACGGTCGAAAGCCAAGTGACCTCCCTCGGCTCAAACCTGCTCGTGCTGAGACCGGGAACGGCGCAACGCCGCGGCATCACGATCGACGCCGGCACGATGACGCGCTTCACGATCGACGACGCGGACGCCATCCGGGATTTGCCGGACGTGGCGGCCGTGGCGCCGCTGGTGGCCGGCGGGGCTCAGGCCGTATTCGCCGGCGGCAACCGCCAGACGCGCGTGCTCGGCACGACGACCGACTATGAGCACATGCGTTCCTTTACGCCGGCCAGCGGGCGCTTCTTCACCGAGACCGAGACGCGCCAGCGCGCGCGCGTCGCCCTGATCGGGCTGACCGTTGTGGAAGACCTGTTCGAAAACGGGGCCAACCCCGTTGGCGAGACCATCAAGCTCAACCGCATCCCGTTTCAGGTGATCGGCGTCCTCCCCGAAAAGGGCGCGAGCATGCGCGGAGACGAGGACGACGTTGTGCTCGTCCCCGTGACCACCGCCATGAAGCGCCTGCTGGGGAACGACTACCTCGATGCCATCGAGATCGAGGCGGCCTCCGCGGAGGTCCTGGCGCGGCTGAAAAACGCCGTGGAGGACGTGATCGTCGAGCGGCACCAGCTGAAAGCCAGCCAGCGCAACCTCTTCCAATTACTCGACATGGCGGAGCTGCAGGAGGCGCTGTCCAAAACCAGCCGCACCATGACTTGGCTTCTGACGTCGATCGCCGCGATTTCGCTGCTGGTGGGCGGCATCGGGATCATGAACATCATGCTGGTGTCGGTCTCGGAACGCACGCGCGAAATCGGCATCCGCAAGGCATTGGGCGCGACCCGGTCCGACATCATGCTGCAGTTCCTGATCGAATCGCTGGCCATCAGCGTGGGCGGCGGACTGGCCGGCATCACCTTGGGCTGGCTGGCCACCCGGTGCATGGTCGCCATGACCGGCTGGGCCGCCATGATCGGCGTGTCCACCGTGGCGACAGCCTTTCTGTTTTCGGCCTCCATCGGCATTGTGTTCGGCCTCTGGCCGGCACGGAAAGCGGCGTTGCTGAGCCCGATCGACGCCCTGAGATACGAATGAACCCGTGGGCACAACGAGGGAGATGCGCGAGCGGAACGGGACCTGTTTTGTGTTTTCATTATGTTTGACTCGCAATACGGCTCTATGAGAATATTAGTCCACTTCGTTAATGAATGGACATGCTTATGCACTTGACTAAGGTGGCCTCATGCGGGATCATTGACGCATGGGACGACCAGAATTTCCGAAGACGTTGCAGGAATTCCGGCAACAATTCTCTACCGACGCCGTCTGTCTGGAATATC